>Ga0187805_10000007_pt1 | contig 73186 bp, 65 predicted proteins | sample NC_wetland_sal_i_6_FD_132965 | JGI IMG/M metagenome (GOLD analysis project Ga0187805, IMG submission 132965) | Wetland sediment microbial communities from Neuse River Estuary, North Carolina, USA - Control_5 | ecosystem: Environmental > Aquatic > Freshwater > Wetlands > Sediment | place: USA...
CCGGTTCGACGAGCGGGAACAGGAAACAGAGCCAAGCCAAACCGGACTGAGGCGACGACGCGAAAGCCTCGTCAGCAGCCACCGGGAGACTAAAGCCACTGCGCCTGTTCTCGACTCTACTCGGCATTACGCTCATCTTGCGACCACTTTCAAACGGTTCAGATGTGAAGTGAATCGAAAGAGGTCGAAATTTGAGTGCTAAGTCCTGTTTTCGGAAGTTACGAAGCTAAGAGTAGAATGCTGCGCATGCGCCGCATCGGGCTAGCCCTCGTTATTGTTTTGTCAGCAAATCTTTACGCGCAGCAAACTCCTGCTCCACAGAAGGCTGCAGAGTCGACTGCGCCCGCCAGCGCGAACACTCCGGCCACCCTGATTTTCAAGAGCCACTCAGACCTTGTCCTGGTGCCCGTTGTAGTCCGGGGCCACAAAGGCAAATATATAGCCGGTCTTTCCAGAGATAGGTTCAGGCTGGAAGAAAACGGCAAGGAGCAGGCAATTACACTGTTCGAAGAAGTCCACCCTCTGACCGCAGATTATACTTCCCCCCCGGCGTCCGATCGAGGTTACTCAAATCTTCCCTTCGACGGCACCAGACCAGTAGGCCTTACGATCATCGCCCTTGACCTGTTGAATAGCAGCCCGATTCAACGGGAAGATGGAAAGGAACAAATCGTCAAATTTCTTTCCCATGGCCTCGCTCCCAACCAGACTGTCTCCCTCCTTTGCATCACCAGCAAGGGGATCAAGCCGGTTCACCCGTTTACCACCAATACAAATTCTCTGATCGAAGCAATACGCAAGACACCGCTCGGCGCAGGGAGCATTATGTCTGGCCAGGACACGAGTACTCCCGGTCCGTTCCGGGAAAATCTGGTCCTAAGCACGATTGGACAAATCAAGGAAATAGCCCAGGCCTATGTCGGCATCCCTGGCCGCAAGACCCTGATTCTCGCTGCGGCGGCGATTCCTGGACTCGCGACCGAAAGTCAGATATGGGATTCCAGCGTGTTGGCCGGTGATCTGCGCCAGATGTGGAACAGCCTGATTGAGGCAAATATTTCCATCTACCCTATCCACCTGATGGAATGGTCGAGAAATCCCAATCGCGGGGGCGTTACCGGGCGCCTGGACATCAACTTAGATCAGTTCGCGAACTCCACCGGCGGCAAGCGTTGTATCGAGGCCAACGACTTGATCGGCTGCCTTTCTGAGGCTGTGGACGACTCGCGTTCCTATTACATGCTTGGATTTTCCGTCCAGCCCGATGATCGCAAGCCCGGCTGGCGCTACCTGAAAGTAAAGGTGTCTGCGGAACACGCGGACGTACGCGCTCGCAACGGGTTTTATTACGGCACTCCCCCGGCCGAAGTCCCGAAGCGCAGCGAGGAAATCAACACGCTCGCCTCTCCTCTGCCTCACAGCGCTGTTCCCATGTATGTAAAAGTTCTGCCACCGCCGGTCGCTCCATCCCCGAATTCCGCGCCTTCTTCCTCGGGCAAGACCATGGTCGAGTTCTTGATGACCATCCCGCTGGGCAGCGTCACCGTCGATCGCTCCCGACGGACTCCTTTGGATCTGGAAATCGGCGCCGTCGCGCTGACGAAGGACATAAAGGAAGCAGCGGAATTCCTCGAACCCGTCCGCGGCAACCCTACAACCGAAGACCTCCAGCGATGGGCGCACGAAGGCCTCCGGTTGCAAGCGAAACTGGATTTGCCCCCAGGCTCCTACGACATTCGTTTCTTCGCCCGCGATAACAATACGGATCAGATCGGTACTGTCGTTTTTCCCCTGGATGTAAAGTAATGGAAACGCATCAACCCGCAGGCATATTTGACGTTGCTGAATCGAGATGCGTCTGTCGGCAGAGCGAATACTAGTTTCTGGCGTGCATCTCGACCAAATCCTAACGTTGCTTCGTCTACGTAATCTTGGCCTAACTGTCGAAACATTCCCCATTACACTCATCATCCCGCTCGAAAATGAAGCTTTCTGGGCTGAACGGGTGTTATTCGGTAACTCGGCCTCTCCGCCACCAGGCCGTTACAGCTTCACATTCCTCAGGCGCAGCGCGTTGGTGATCACCGAGACCGAACTGAAGCTCATGGCGGCGGCGGCGAAGATGGGGCTCAGCAGGATTCCGAAGAACGGGTAGAGAACGCCTGCCGCGATGGGAACTCCGATGGCGTTGTAGATGAAGGCGAAGAAAAGATTCTGGCGGATATTGCGCATGGTGGCCTGGCTCAGCTTGCGGGCGCGGAGGATTCCGGTGAGATCTCCTTTGACCAGGGTGATGCCACCGCTCTCCATGGCGACGTCGGTTCCGGTGCCCATGGCGATGCCGACGTCGGCTTGGGCGAGCGCGGGCGCGTCGTTGATGCCGTCTCCGGCCATGGCGACGACTCTTCCTAACTGCTGCTGTTTCTTGACGACCTCGGATTTGCGCTCGGGGAGAACCTCGGCTTCGAATTCGGTGATGCCGAGGACAGTCGCGATTTCTGCCGCCGTTTGACGGTGGTCTCCGGTGAGCATTACCACTCTCACCTTGTTTCTCCTTAGCTCGTTGACTGCTCCCTTGGCGGTGGACTTGAGTGGATCGGAGACGGTGAGCGTTCCGGCTAGTTTGCCATCGATCGCAACCAGCAGCGTGGTGCCTCCTTGTCCTTTCCCCCGCAAAGTTCCGTAGGCCGAGTCGCTTTTCAGCGCGCCAATTTCAAACATAAGAGCGGCGTTGCCGATGGCCACCTGATGTCCTTCGACGATGCCGCGCACGCCTTTACCCGGAGTCGAAGAAAAATCCTTCGGCTCAGAGAGCGCGAGTTTTTTCTCAATCGCACCCGCGACGACGGCCGCAGCGAGCGGATGCTCGCTGGCGCGCTCGAGACTGGCGGCGATGCGAACGAGGTCGTTCGTGCCGTCCTGCCGAGTAGCGGATATGCCGACCAGCTTCGGCTTCCCTTCCGTCAGCGTGCCGGTCTTGTCGACAACTAGCGTATCGACCTTCTCCATCGTTTCAAGTGCTTCGGCATTCTTGATTAAGACTCCGGCGTGGGCTCCGCGGCCGGTGCCGACCATGATGGCCATCGGCGTGGCCAAGCCTAGCGCGCAGGGACAGGCGATGATGAGCACTGCGACGGCGTTGACCAGCGCGTGCGCCAGATGCGGCTGCGGGCCGAACAGGAACCAGGCGACGAAAGTGATTACCGAGACAGCGACGACGGTGGGAACGAACCATGCGGCCACGCGATCGGCGAGGCGCTGGATGGGGGCGCGGCTGCGCTGGGCTTGTCCGACGAGTTGGACGATGCGGGCGAGCAGTGTTTCCGCGCCGACGCGTTCGGCGCGCATGATGAACGATCCGGTCGCGTTGATGGTCGCGCCGATGACTTTGCTGCCGGCAGATTTCTCGACGGGGATCGACTCGCCCGTGATCATCGATTCGTCGACCGAGCTGCGGCCTTCGAGGACGATGCCGTCGACGGGAACTTTTTCTCCGGGACGCACGCGGAGTTTATCTCCCACCTTCACGTGTTCGAGAGGAACGTCTTTTTCCACGACCTCGCCACCGGGCCCGGCGTCGCTGAGCAGGCGCGCCATTTTCGGGCTGAGGTCGAGGAGGGCGCGGATGGCGGCGCTGGTGCGGCTGCGGGCGCGGAGTTCCATCACCTGTCCGAGCAGGACCAGCGCGGTGATGGCGGCGGAGGCTTCGAAGTAGACGTCGGGGTATCCGCCCATGCGTCGCAGCGACTCGGGAAAAATCTGTGGGGCAACTGTCGCGACCACGCTGTAGACGTAGGCCACGCCGGTGCCGAGGCCGATCAGCGTGAACATGTTGGGGCTGCGGTTGACTAGAGAAGTCCAGAAGCGCTGGAAGAAAGGCAGGCCGCACCAGAGCACGACAGGAGTAGCGAGGGCGAATTCAAGCCACGGGAGGCGTGCGCCCGCGAGTATCTGCATGAACTCGTGCGGCCAGAACATGCTGCCCATCGCGATCGCCAGCAGCGGCATGGTCAGGACAACGCTGATCCAGAAGCGGCGCGTCATGTCGCGGAGTTCGGGGTTTCCTTCTACCGCGGCGGTGACGGTACGCGGTTCGAGAGCCATGCCGCAGATGGGGCACGATCCGGGCTCGGAGCGCACGATTTCCGGATGCATGGGGCAGGTGTACTCGGTGCGGGTCGTGGCGATGGGAGTTTCGGGTTCCAGAGCCATGCCGCACGAGGGGCAGGCTCCGGGCTTGGACTGGCGCACTTCCGGGCACATGGGGCAAACGTAAGCAATCCCGTGCTGGGCCGCGGGTTTTGGCGCCGGCTGGATACTTACGCCATGCGCATGCGCAGGTGGCTTCGCGAACGCCATGCCCAGTGTCACCAGGCCGGAGGAAGCCGACTTGTTCAGATAGGCCTGAGGATCGGCTTCGAATTTCTTCAGGCAGCCAGCGCAGCAGAAGTAATAATTTTTCCCGGCGTGCTCGTGGACGTGCTTGGCGGTGTCGGGATTGACGTTCATCCCACAAACGGGGTCGCGGGCCAGATTTGAAGTTGGAGTCGTGGTCATTTAATCTTCGACGAACTGGGCCTGTGTCGTACCTTTCCTTTCGCCTTTGCTTTTTCTTTCACCGATTCGCGGCTAGACGAGGCGGCCGTCCACCACAAAAATCTCTCATCTTGCTCGGCTGCTTTCGACACTAGCGGCCGTTTAGTCTACGCCGCTGGTCCTTCCGCTCGCGTCGAAGAAAGACCTTTTACCACGAAGGGCCCAAAGGTCCACGAAGGAAAATCATCATCAGTCTTCCTTCGTGAACCTTCGCGTCCTTCGTGGTTTACGCGTTTGACAGCGCGGAACTGGTCCCGCCGACGGAGAAGGCTGTCTCTTGGATTGCGGATGCTCTATATTAGTTTCACCCGGACTTCTGCCGGGGGACTCAAGTTCATCTTAGCGAAGGGTTTGGATTTCATGACCTACCTGGACGTGGTTTTCAGCTGCGGCTCTCAGCCGGGCGAAAAGGAAATGCGCGCCATCGACAGCATGCGCGAGGTGTACGGCATCCGGCGAGTACAGTTCAACGAGAAAGATCGAACTGTCCGGGTGGAGTTCGACGCATCGCGCATGAAGCAGGATGCGGTGGCGAAGCTGTTGCGGCAGGCCGGTATCGAGGTGCAGGAGCCGGTGATTCTGGCTTAGCCTACGGGTTGAACGCCGGCAAAACCTCTCGCCGGGCTAAACTCAGGATTTGCTTGTCGATCCGGGCTCAGACGGACGCTGGCACGTGCCGGAAAGCTTTTCCCTGGAACTTCCCCTTCAAAAAGAAGAATGCCCGCTCAAGCGGGGAACTTGACCGGGCATACTTGGGGGATGCGGGCTAAATTCTTCTTTCAACAAATTATTACTGCAAAAATATGGGGAAGGGTCTGACGAGGCGGAGGGGATAAGCAAGGGGTGCTCACAGAAAACCTCTGGCCGAAGTTATTCTCTGAAGCACCCCGTTGCGCGCCACTTCGTCTGGCTTGGTATAGAGCAAGCCAAAGGCCGTCCGCAAGTCATTGAAATTACGGAGTGAAGGGTTTTCCAGCCTTGTAGGAATTGCAAGGGACGGGGAAAGATTTACTTCGCCCAGGAGCGCGTCGCTGGATTAGGGCAAGGTTCGTTCGTCCGAAACCTTTCCGCTTTCTATTTTAGGCGGCTGCGCTTCCCCCTTGCGGGAGCAACTAGGAAGAGATGGACGAATTGCCTAACCTTGCGGACAATCCATTTTTCAGGAAAACGTTTCTTCGCTATAATTCTAATTTCAGTTCATCCATCCCAGCAGGTCTGCGCCCTTAGCTCAGCTGGATAGAGCGTCTGGCTACGAACCAGAAGGTCGGGAGTTCGAATCTCTCAGGGCGCACCATCTATCCCCTTACATCACGGGCATTTGTGAAGCGGCCTTCGACTCGAGACCAAACTCGGGTCGAACCCCCGACTTTGTGGTCGGGTTCCGTTCTGGCCCCGCTCGGGACTGCGTGAGCCTCGCCTTACCAGAACTGCCGCGATCCATTCCTGACGAAATTGCTGCGATCGAATCCGCCCTGGCCTGCACGCGGCTGGGAAAAGTTTTCAGCCTCCCGTATCTTTCTCATCTGGTATAGCATCCACTGGACGAGGTTCACCATGACGACGAACGCGACCTCACCGCAAAGGGACGTAACCGCAGCCCACCCATCGCAAGCGGCAAACGGTCTGGCAATTGTGCGCCTGACGATTGGCGCGATGTTCGTGTGGGTCTTTTTCGAGAATATGGGGAAAGGCCTCTACACGCCGGCGGGCTACGCGAATCTCATCAATTACTACATCAAAAACAGCCATTCGCCGGCCATATGGAAGTCGGTCATGGCGTTGGCTGCCAGTCATGCTGCCATGGCTGCTCCGATGCAAGCGCTGACAGAGATTGGTCTCGGCATCCTGCTCATTATCGGTCTGCTGACCCGGCCGGCCGCATTTGTGGCTTTTCTGTATCTCGGCAGCCTTTGGGTTTCCGAGTGGGGCACGGCGTGGATCTGGGAACTACTGGTTCCGGTGATGGCATCGCTCGGGCTCTCGATCGGCAGCGCCGGCCGGAAGTGGGGCGTGGACGCGTGGCTCGCCGAACGCTGGCCATCTTCTCCGTGGTGGTTGATTTGAGCTAAGGGAACTCTCATTTAGGTTAACGCTTTGAAAGTAAGGTGCGCTTTGAAAGGGACCGCCTTCAGGCGGTCCGAAAATAGACCCTTGTGTTGCGGCTTTACAGGCGGCTGAAAAACTCGCGTTTCGTGTCAGGGTATCACTTTACAGGCTGCTGAAGAATTCGTCCTCGAATAGGTTTTGGGAAGGGCACGACTTCAGTCGTGCCGCTAAGTCCTCCATAATCGGCCGCGCTTTAGCGCCTGAGGTTGCCTTTCTTCTGCGAAAACGAGTTTTTCCGCAACCTGTTCAGCGATGCCGCAGGGCGATTGAAATCAGATGCCCCTTTTAGGGGCCGGGAGCTGGAATTCGACTTTTTCAACAAACTGTAAAGCTCCGACAACTTAGTCAGAGTTTCCATAACTTCACGTGCGAGTGTCCGTCATCATCCCTACCCATAATGAAGCGCAGGCGATTGAGCGCGTCATAGCGGATCTCCCGTCCGATCTCGTGACCGAGGTCATCGTCGTCGACAGCAACTCGACGGACGGGACACCCGCGATCGCCGCACGCATGGGAGCCCGCGTCATTCAGGAACCGCGCCGCGGATATGGGCGAGCGTGCTTGACCGGCATGGCCGCGGCAAATTCCCCGGACGTGGTTGTGTTCCTGGATGGCGACTACAGCGATCGTCCCGCGGAACTGCCAATTCTTTTAGCGCCAATTATCGAGCAGCGTGCGGACATCACACTCGGTTCCCGCCTGCACGGCCAGAATTCTGCCGGGGCGTTGCCCTGGCATCAGGCGTTTGGGAATCGTCTCGCCGCCAGCCTGATCAAGGTGCTCTATGGTTTAAAAATTAGCGATCTCGGCCCGTTTCGCGCTGGCCGCGCCGATGTGCTCCGCGCGCTCGCGCTCGAAGAGACCACCTATGGCTGGGCGGTGGAGATGATCCTGAAAGGCGCGCTGGCCGGATGCCGCGTGGTGGAAGTCCCGGTAAGCTACTACCCGCGTATCGGGAAATCAAAGATCAGCGGCACGCTGAAGGGGACGATGGGCGCGGGGTGGTTCATTCTCAGCTTGATCGTGAGGTATTATTTGCGGCGGCGAAGAGCCGGAGTGGCACCATCGGCGTAGATCTGAAACGGGCCATTTAAGCCCGGTTTTGGCTTCGGGTCACCCGCCCTATCCGGGCTGTTTTTTCTATGGTTGCGTCGGCTCCTCACGAGGAACATCATCAAAGATTTGCATAATCTCGCGTATCCTGTGTTTTGCGCTTCCGTAGAACAAGCACTTCCTCGGTGACGTGCAACAATGGTCGCGGAAGTATGGCCATTGCCGATAGCCCATCATCACTCTGAACATTATTCCAAACGTCAGGAAGCGAAAGTTAAGGCAATCTGCTTCGACGTGGACTTGCGGGGTGTTCCAGACCTTTCGAGACTCGTCGTCGCTACACGCAATGACAATCACGGAAGTGTCGGAAGGTAGCGACGTTTGCCCGAGCAGATACAAACGCATCGGCTCAACGAATCCGCCCAAGGCATCGTGAGGTCGCATGGTTCCATCCGGCATGATCCAATCATGCACTGCGCCGCGCCACACGATGCTGATAGCAAAATAGGCGAATTTGTCCGTATCCACTCCGATGTCCGCCCCGGAATAGCGGTTGATGGATTGGTCGAGATCAAAGGGGTTGTAATCGCGTGGCAGCGCTATACTCAATCGCTCGTGCAGTCGAAACGTGCCCTTTGGGTTAACCCAGTGCAAGACCTCGGATTCGCCGCCCTGCTCGAATCGCTGTTCGCAATCGGCACATAGGAGATGCGCTCTGATGTGCTTTGCTTTTGAATCGAGAGGGCCGCTGCAGCTTCGCGTTGCGTAGTTCGGCTTACGATGCTTGGGATAGAGGGCCGCAGGTATGAAATGACTCTTCCGAAGTAGCTTCGTTTCGAGACAGAGCCTGCAAACTCCGGCCAGCATTACTTCATATTATGCCCACTGCCCTAACTGCTCAATCCATGAACCTATCCGCTCAAGCCAAAATCGGGCTCGAATGGACCACCGGCCCGTCCTCCTAGTTCTTATTTGGCGTAATAACGACTGGGTGTTGTCTAATGAAGACGGCTTCTTCTGCGTCGTTGTCCACCTTAGGCATTGGCTCCCAGAAGGTGGTCTGATCGGGAGCCGAGACCATAATCCACACCTTGCCTGTAGCCGAATCGAGAAGGAAGGTGTTCATGCGAGGCATCTCTCCCTGATACAAAAAGAACTGATAGCGTCCGTTCTGAGCCTGAGCCTGTACGACTTGCGGCTGCTGCGCGAACACTAGCACGGTCAGTACCAGCCCAATGAGCGTCGTTGCGATCACAGCCTTGGTTGAGTTCTCCACGATTCCTCCTAGTTCAATTTGCTCTCGACCTTCTTCAGGCTGAGGATGGCCCAGCCTTTCCGTCTTCTTCATTTCCCGGCACCACTATATCTGAGGTTGGCCCAACCCTTGTCGCACCCGTCCCGTCCACCCGTCGTATATTATTTCCCCAATCATCTATGAAATCTTCCGGCGAGAACGTCGTGCGTTCGTCAGGCAGTGACCGTGTGCTGGTCATCATGGCGAAGGCGCCGAGGACGGGTGCGGTCAAGACCCGGCTGGCTTCCAGCCTTTCTGCTGAGGCTGTCACTGCTTTCTATCGCTGTCTTCTCGACGACACTCTGACGCTGGCGCGGTCGTTGAGCGATGTAGAAGTTGCCATCATGTGCCCGGACACGGACGTAAACGAGCTGGCGCAGTGGTCACGCGGTGAAGCGTCCGGCAACGAAGTGAGCGTAGTCGCGCAGAAGGGCGAAGGTCTTGCCGCAGGCCTCACTTCGGTGTTTGACCACTTCGCGCCGGATTATCCGCCGGCTTATCAAAGAGAAGAGCATTCACGGGACGCCCATCGACGACGCGTGATTGCCTTCAACGCCGACAGTCCGCATCTGCCGCATTCTGTTCTCGAACTCGCGTTCGAAACGCTGGCCGCCCATGATTTGGTCGTGGGACCAACCCACGACGGAGGCTACTATCTCGTCGGGGCAAAGGCTTCTCATCCTACGCTTTTCGCAGGCGATGGAATGGGAATGGGCACCAGCAGCGCGCTGGAGAGGCTCCTGTCACATGCGCGAGCTCTTGAGCTATCCGTAGGCTTCGCAGATCCTTTTTACGATATTGATGTGGCGGACGACTTGACTCGCCTGGCAGAGGAGTTGCGGCTGGCTCCGGCAAGGGCGCCCCGCACGGCGGCGTGGCTGAAAGACTGGGAAAGATTATGTGGAGCGGGCACTCCCTTCGACAAGCTCAGGGCTGGCTCTGCCCGCTTGGCTCGCGGTGGCAAGAGCTAGCGGGCAGGAGTGCCCGCTCCACATAGAAACTCCACATAGGGACTGCTCCACATGGAAATTGGAGAACTGTGAAGATCGCCCCCGCGTGGAGAGTGTACATACTCGGCGCCGCGTTGCTTGCGTCGCTGACGATCTGCTCCCACTACTTCGGCGATCGGGGTGGACCGGGCTTCATGGCCGCTTTGACGGTCGCGGGGATCGCATACCTCTTGGCTATCCGCGAGTTCTTTCGCGGGCGAGGCGCCCGCGCCACACCAGAATTTCCGCTGCGCGTTGTCGTCATTGGTCTCGTCCTGGCTGCGGTTTGGCACGTTGAATTTCTTCGGCTGCCCGCGGGCGCCGATGATGACGTTCATCGCTATGTCTGGGACGGCCGCCTGCAGCGCCTCGGCTACAATCCCTACCTTGTCATTCCAAGCGATCCTGCCGTGAAGGGGCTGCATACCCCGGAAACCCGCGACCTGAACAACCCGGATCTACCGAGCCCCTATCCAGCGGGAGCGCTGCTTTTTTTCCGTGCAGTCACCGCGATTCGGGAGTCCACCTTTGCATTCAAAGCAGCATTCGTCGTTTGCGAATTCGCAATTGTGTTCCTGTTGCTCGATGTCTTGCGTCTCACCCGGCAGCCAGCACACCTGGTTCTGGCGTTCGCATGGAACCCTCTGTTGGCCATTGAAGTCGCGGGCAGCGGCCACATCGATATTGTTGGTGCGCTGCTGTTGGTTGTGTCCGCCGCCGCGCTGCTACGCCGATGGCGGGCGACTGCGGCCGTTGCACTTGGGCTGGCTGTATCCATGAAACTGCTTCCGCTCGTACTCTTGCCAATCTATTGGAAGCGGGTGCGCATTCGCGACGCGGTCCTCGCAGCAGCGGTAGTCGGACTACTGTACGTGCCGTTCCTGAATCACGGCCGCATTCCCATCGGGTCGCTGGGTACGTATGTACAGACGTTCCGCTTCAATGGTCCCGTGTTTGCGGCACTCGATCGAGTGGCGCCTCCGCAGTGGTTGGCTGGACTGGCAGTGCTCGCCGGACTGGTGACTGCAGCCTGGCTAAGAAGCAAAACGCCCGAGCGCTCGCTGGACAATGGAACCTCAACCACAGCGGACACAGAGTTTCACAGAGGAGAGGCTACAGTGTTTCCTCTGTGTGACTCTGTGCCCTCTGTGGTTCAAAGTCTTGAATTTGCCTGGCCCATGGCAGCATCTCTGTTGTTCGCCCCCGTAGTCTTTCCGTGGTATCTTCTCGCGCTGCTGCCATTTCTGACGTCGGCGTCGACGCTGCTGATCATCGTTTGGACGGTGAGCATTATCCCGACCTATGTCCAATGGCACTTGCGCGCGCTTGGGCGTCCCTGGGGCGCGCTTCCCGGTTGGGTCATGCTGGTGGAATACGGATGCGTGGCCGCAGCCGCTGCCATGATTGCGCTGCACCGCCTCATGCGCCCGGCGTCCCCGCGATAACCGAACGGACAAGCTCAATCTAGCCTTGGTTGCCCAACACGCAATTTGTGTATCCGAAAATCCGGGAGCCTCATCCAACGCAGCATCTGTTCAATTCACCGAGGAGCAAGTCTATGCGAAATGCCCGCCGTTTCACCGTGATGGGTCTTCTGCTGTGCGGAGTGCTGGTCCTTGGTCCGAACTCGTGGGCGCAGCAACGCTCGCCCATTCTTGATCAAGTCGCCAAGACTTTCGGGGTTGATTCGTGGGACAAAGTTGAGGCTATCCGCTATACCTGGAATGCGGATATTACCGGACTCTTTAAGGCTGCCCACAAGTGGGAGTGGGAGCCCAAGACGAACAAGGTCACTTTTGAAGGGACGGATAAAGACGGCAAGCCGGTCAACGTTTCCTATGTACGCACCGAGCTCAGCACTCAATCCGACGCCGTCAAAACCCAGATCGAACCAAGTTTTGTCAACGACAACTATTGGGCCTTGTTCGCCTTCCATGCTTACTGGGACAAGAGCGCCAGCGCGATCGATCAGGGCAAGTTTAACCTGCCACTGGGCCCCGGCACGGCCGAGCTGATCCCGGTGAAATATCCTTCGGATGTGGGTTACACCCCCGGTGACATTTGGGATCTCTACGTCAAAGATAATCGTGTCGTGTACTTTGACTACCACCGCGGCGGAGCCAAGCCGCCAAGCCGTGTCTTCGCAACGTGGGAAGGCTACAAAAAAGCCGGTCCAATTCTGTTCTCAACCGAGCATCGCGGCACCGCCGACGGCAAGCCCCTGCACATCTTCCTTACTGACGTGGCAGTCAAGGTGACGGGATCAGATGCGTGGATGGAGGCGAAATAAGGCGGCCCGCTTCTATCGAGCGATTACTACAGTAGTGCAGGAACTGCTGAGCTTCGGCAGATCGCGGCTCGTAGCAGTGCGGATCCGCAGCGTAGGGCGCTCGCCGCGAATGATCGGACAATAAAAATCAGGCTGCAGTAGTGCGCCTTGCAAGCGCCGGCGTCCGGCACATCCGCCGTGACATGACTCGCGGAACTCGCACTCATGGCAGGCTTGCGGAAGGGTTCGTGCATCTTCGAAAGGTGTCGAGTTCAGAATGTCGACCCCGGCGGAGATCAACTCTGCAAGCGGCTCCCCCGATCCTGGCCAGTAAACGCAGGGTTGAGTCGTAGCTCTTGGCGTCACTCGCACGGTGCTTACGCCGCATCCGCCGCGGAGCGGCGGAAGCCCGGCCATCGCGCGAACCAGCGGCTCGCCAATCGCGATTACGTCGGCCTCCTCAAACAGGCGCCGGAAGCCTTCCCAGTACTCTTCGTAGCTGAGGGCATAGGCGTCCGACCGCACGGCCTGGTACACATTCACTCGCAATGGAGCGTCGAACCGCTTGGCGACTCGCGCCACATCCGCCAGACGCAAGTAGTTCGACTTCATCATGACGGCGATGATGGTGACAGGAACACCCAGTCTTGCGCAGCGTTCTGCCTGCTGGTGGATGAGTTCCCAATTGCCCTGCCCGCGTTGTGCATCTTGCTCGGCCTGCGTCGGGTAATCGAGAGAGAACTCGATGTCATGGAAGACGCGCAGCTCGTCGTCTTCTAGAACAGCAACACTATGACCATTGGAAGTGATGGTGAGCTTGACCGGTTTCGTTCGCAGGTACGCCAGTATCGCCTTGAAGTCGGGATGCATGCCGTTCTCGCCGGTGCCGAGATTCACCGAGTGCACGGGCAGGCGTTCCATGACTGCCTTCACTTGGTCCAGCGAGAGACGATCGGTGCGAGTCGGATCGCGGTAGCAGAAGGCGCAGGCGAGATTACATTCGTTCGTGAGGCCGAGGCCGAGCGAAATACCGGGGTCAGGCGCGATGCCCGAGTCGGACGACGAAGACTGGGCTACGACTTTGTTCATGCACCGTCCTTCATGACCAGGCTGGCATGATTTGGATCTGCGCGATGTGCCAGGCAATGTGTGTAGCGGGCGACCGCGGCAAATTCCGGTCGCTTGCCCAGCTTGCGTTCCAGTTCCAAAATCCGATCGTACTCGTCATCTCGGGAAACTTTCGGCGGCAAGTAATCCGACAAGACGCGAACGCCCCGCTCCGCAGTCACCGCGAGTGACGATTCGAGGAGCATAGCTTGCAGGTTCTCCGCCGTAAATAGCCGCACCCTGCCCCCGTACAGAGCCTCGTCGCCCCACTCAGCAGTCAGGTTTCGCTCAGCTGCAGCCAAGTCTCCGTTTAGCAGCGCGGCCTTCAACACCTCCCCTGGCTGATTGCGCACCAACACCGAGATTATGCCGGATGGAACTCGCAGAGCCCGAGCCGCGCCGCGTAACAAAGCACTCGGGTCATCGACAAACTCCAGGACATTGTGGCAGAGAATCAGATCGAATGATCCAGCGTCGAACAAGTCTGCGCATTGGGTGGCGTCGCCGCGTTTCAGAGTAATTCTCTCCGCAACTCCAGCTTCTCGCGCGGCACGCTGGGCGAAATCCAGCATGGGCAGGGAGGCATCCAGCAACGTGACATGCAGGCCAAGCCGCGCCAGGCGCAGCGCGATGGCGCCGGTACCGCAGCCAAGATCCAGAGCATGCAGAGACCGCGTGTCCTGTGGTAGAAACTCCTGCAAATTGGCAAAGGCGAGATCGATCCGCAGTCGGCCCTCGGGCGTCTCGAGGTAGGCCGCATACTTCGCTGCGCCGGTCTGGAACCGTTCGAAGTCAGCGTTGGCGGTCGTTTCCTTCATGCGCCACTCAGGCGAAATCGCCCCCGTTCGAGTCGTGGGCGAGAACCCGAGCGTATACCGAAAAGATCAGGAACGACAAGTGAATGTGCAAACCACAAACTAAATCGAGAAGCCAACTCAAACCACAGAGGACACGAAGGTTCACAGGTATTTCCTTCGTGTCCCTGAGTATCCCCTGTAGTGAAAAGCAATCCCGTCGAAGAAGTGACCGCCAGCAGGTCCGCGCTAGCCAGGAAGGTTGACGCCGCTCAGAAAGCCGCCGAGGTGAGCGGTTACCGCAACGACTATGGCGGTCAGCAGTTCCAGCGGCAGGTAGTAACCGGGAAGCGCAGACTGTAAGGATCCTCGCCGCCGAAAATGGATCCACGCAACCCAGCATATAAGAAGACTGGACGTGCATCCCAGCGCGAGGTGAAGCAGCAACACTCCCTTCAGCTTCTGTCCCGCAAGTTGCCACTGCCAGGCCGCGACGCCGGTTGCCAGCGTCGGCACCACTGCAACCGCAGCGGCGATTATGTTGAGGCTCGCCACTGCCGCCAGGGTTGCTTGCTTCGTGACATTTTTCGTCCAGCGGCCTGCGAAGTCGAAAGCAGCTCCCGTCAGAAACAGCGCGATCGGAAAGTGGACTAAGACGACGTGTTGCGCGTGTTTTGCGAGCAAGGCCGCCTTGGGATCAAAGGGATGCACGACGCCACCTACTCCACAACCACTTTGCCGGTCATCTTCGGGTGGATGGAACAGAAGTATGAGTAAGTGCCGGGCTTGCTGGCCGTAAACGTGAACTTCTCATCCGTGTCGAGCACCTTGGATTTAAAGCTCTGGTCGTCGCTGACCACGGTATGAGGAATGTCGTCACCATTGGTCCAGACGATCTGAGTTCCCGCTTTCACGGTGAGCGTGGCCGGCGTAAAACTGAAATTGTCAATCTTGACATCGACGGCCGGCGGGCCCGCGGCCGCAGAATTCTGTACGGTAGAGAGCGCCGCTACGGCTAGCACGATTGACATTGCGACACAAAGAATCCAGCTGTTCGTTTTCATTGTTTCTCCTTATATGTTTGTGGAGTTCTCTCGGAAGGATTCGATAACCGACTACTCCAGCGAGGAATCGATCAATGCCAGGGCGTGATGTTTACGCACATAGTTCACGTCGGTCAGTCCCAGCAGGGCGCGCAACTGCTCTGCCGGAACCTTCATCGGGCCAGGGGAAGGCGCTGCTCCCGGATGCGGTTGCGGAAAAGCTGTCGACGCGGCGGTGTGGAAGGTGACATTGCCTTCCACCTTCTGCATGGTTTGATGAATGTGCCCGTTCAAAACGGTGACCGAGCCGAAGCGCTTCAGGTACGAAAGGGCCTGCGCGCTGTCGTCAGTGCCCCATCCCCATTCCGGATATATGTTCCATAGCGGCATGTGCGCGAACACAACCACGGGTGTGCTTTTGGAAAGATGTCTGACGTCGTCTTCGAGCCACTCCAGTTGCGCGGTCCCCAGCGAACCCATACCTCCAGCTTTCAGGTTCATCACGTTGACCAGTCCAATGAAGTGCACGCCCCGATTGTCAAAGCTGTACCAGCCGGCGCCCTTGGTGTTCTTGCCGTAGCGCTCAAGGTATTGCTTGCCGTCATCTTCGAGAACGTCGTGCTCCCCGGGAACGAAGAACACGTCCTTAGTGGGCGCGGATTTAAGAATCTGGTCGACGGTATCGAACTCCTCGGGTCGGGAGAGATGGCTGATGTCTCCCGTGTGCAGAATGAATTGGGGCGGCACGGGCAACGCATTGATTTTGGCAACCGCGGCCTTTAGAGTCGCGACCACGTCGGAGTTCGCAGGCTTGTTGAATCCCATGTGGCTGTCGCTGATCTGGACAAAACTGAGTTCTCCCTTGGCGGCGCTCGCGATGTGCGCAGGATCGTCCAGGCCGTAGGACTTTAGTACTCCTCCGGAAACCACGCAAAGAGCCCCCGTGCCCGCCCAGGCCATGCATTTCAAGAATCCCCGGCGATCGATTTCGTCGTGGTTGTGGTCGAACAAGATTGCGTCGGAGCTGTAACGTCTTGGCATGTTTTCTTTCCCATTCTTTCCGAACAAAATTTGCTTTCGCGTTCACCGTGCTGAACCGGCGGTACGCACTTTTATTCCAGGGGAAATTTATTTCGCCGGCGGGGGAATAAACCGATCGTTCGCTGGTTTACCCTTGTGTGCGTGTCGGAAGAGCGCTCGGTTCCGGAATCGTTCGAGGAGTTGGCCATGCCGCTGTTTGAGCGGCTCTATAACTTCGCCCACTGGCTGACCCAGGACCGGCAGGAAGCCGAGGACCTGGTGCAGGAAACATATGTGAAAGCTCTTAAGGGATTCCGCTCGTTCCAACCCGGCACCAACTTTCGCGCCTGGATCTACCAGATTCTTCGTAACACGTTCCTCACCTCCCGCACCGGGCTGAAGTCAAGCGCGAGCGTGCCGTTGGACCTGGACGGCGAGCAGGAGAAGATTCCGGCAGTCGAGGAAACGCCGGAGAGCATTCTGCTCCAACGTTCGGATCGGGAGCTCGTGCAAGAAGCTCTGGGCCGATTACCCGTGCCCTATCGGGAGGTGCTGCTGCTTTGTGAATTTGAAGAAATGTCGTACCAGGAGATTTCTACAACTCTTGCCATCCCGATCGGGACGGTGATGTCGCGTCTGTCCCGCGCCCGCCGGGCTCTACGGAATGCCGTACAACAATTGCAAGGGAACTCGACATAGGTCACAGGAATCATGGCCTTCGATCATTGGACCGAAAAACTCGATGCCTACCTCGACGGAGAACTCCCTGCCGCCGAAGCGCGCGCCGTGGGTGAACACCTGCGGGGATGCGCCACTTGCGCCGCAGAAGGTCTGCGCAGGGTCCAGCAGAAACGCGCGGTGCAGGCTGCCGGCCAGAGGTTCGTCCCGAACCCTGCTTTTCGGGCGCGCATAGAAAAGAGCATCGCCGCACGCAGGCCGTCGTTGTGGGGCCGGCGCTGGGTTCCAATCGTGTTAACTGCAACTGCCGCTGCGGTGCTTTTTACCGGTGCACTTTTTCTGGCGCTCCGCGGCCGCCAAGCACAACTCATCGGCGAACTGGTGGACCAGCATGTGGCAACGCTCGCGAGCGCCAATCCGGTTGATGTTATTTCTACCGACCGGCACGCGGTGAAACCGTGGTTTGAGGGCAAGATTCCGTTCACGTTTAATCTGCCAGAGCTGCAAGATTCGCCGTTCGTCCTCGTAGGCGGAAAGGTCAGCTACCTCAACCAGTCTCCTGGCGCAGAACTTATTTTTCGAGTGCGCCAGCACCAGATTTCGGTCTTCATTTTTCAGGAGCGGGGGCAAGAGGCACGTTCGAGTGAAGCGGTACAGACCGCCCTTTCCTTTGAAGTCCGCACCTGGCGTCACAATGGCCTTCGCTACTTCATAATCGGCGACGCCAGCGCCCAGGACCTGGACAAGCTGAACGAACTACTGATGAAGGCGGCCGGCTGAGAGCTCACCAGTGAATTCGCGACCGGTCGCGGGTAAAATCCGGTTTTCATTGTGGCTCGGGCTATAATTGCGCCCACACATGACACTCACCTCTGGCACCAAGCTTGGCCCCTATGAAATTCTTTCGACCCTGGGCGCGGGGGGAATGGGCGAAGTTTACCGCGCCCGCGACCCGCGTCTGAAGCGCGAAGTGGCCATCAAGGTTTTGCCGCAAGCGCTCTCGCTCGATCCCGACCGCTTGCGCCGTTTCGAACAAGCGGCGCTGGCCACCGCGGCCCTGAACCATCCCAACATTCTGGCGGTATTTGATATCGGCACGAACGAAGGCTCGCCTTACGTCGTGTCGGAGTTGTTGGAGGGAGAGACTCTGCGAGAGCGCTTGCGCGGAGGATCGCTCGCGGTCCGCAAGGCGTTGGACTACGCCTTGCAGATTGCGCACGGACTGGCCGCGGCTCACGAGAAAGGAATCATTCATCGCGACCTGAAGCCGGAGAATTTATTTCTCACCAAAGATGGGCGGGTGAAGATCCTGGACTTCGGGCTGGCCAAGCTCACGCAGACCGAATCCGGTGTCCATAGTTCCCTGCCCACCCTGACCCACGCCACGGAGTTGGGCACGGTGATGGGGACCGCGGGATACATGTCGCCCGAGCAGGTGCGCGGCGCTGCCGTGGATACCCGCTCCGACATTTTCAGCTTCGGCGTCATCCTCTACGAGATGCTTTCGGGGAAACGGGCCTTTCACCGCGATACTCCCGCCGATACGATGAGCGCAATCCTCAAGGAAGACCCTCCGGAGTTGAGCGAGACCAATCGCAACGTTTCTCCGGCGCTGGAGCGCATCCTGCAACATTGCCTGGAAAAGAATCCAGAGCAGCGCTTCCACTCGGCGCGCGATGTGGCGTTTGATTTGGACTCCGTTTCCAACCAGTCCGGAACCGCCTCGCGTTTGCGCGCCGTGGCTGATCCGAAGAGGTCTTATTGGAAGCAAGCCGCCGGCGCTCTCATCGTTGTGCTGGCGTTGGCTGGAACGTACTACGCCGCCCGGAACAATGCTCCAGCGCTCGCGCCTCACTTTCACCAGCTTACGTTTCAGCGCGGATCGATCTATGGAGCGAAGTTCGCTCCCGATGGGCAAAGCATTTTGTACAGCGCCGCCTGGAACGGCGCCCTGAAAGAGCAGGTCTACAGCACTCGAACCGACGCGTTGATGTCGCGGCCGATCGATTTGCAGGACAGCGAGATCCTCAGCATCTCCTCCAAAGGAGAGATGGCTCTACGGCAGAAATCGGACAGCAGCGACGTTCCCCGCGGCATGCTGTCCGTTGTCCCGCTGACCGGGGGCGCGCCTCGCGAACTGCTGGGGGATGTGCTGCAGGCGTCCTGGAGCAAAGATGGGGAGAATCTGGCGGCGGTGCACTTCGTCGCGCCAAAGTGGCAGTTGGAATATCCCATCGGAAAAACTATCTATGCGACCGCGACGGGATATGTTTCCGATGTGTCGGTCTCTCCCGACGGCAAGCGGATCGCGTTCTTCGATCATCCCAACTATGGCGACACCCGCGGATATGTCGCCGTGGTGGATCTGGCGGGCAAGGCTACGCGGCTGACAAAGGAATGGAGCGATCTGACGGGGCTGGCATGGTCGCGCTCCGGCGAGGAGGTTTGGTTCACGGGCAGCGACGCGGGCATCAACAGCGCGCTCTATGCCGTCGACCTGAGCGGCCCCTTGCGCGATCTATTGCACATCCCCGGCCGGTTGCATCTTTTCGACATCAGCAAAGAAGGCCAAGTTTTAATCGCCAACGAGGCCACCCGGCAAGAGGTCTACGGCCACAGGGTGGGACAAGAGCGCGACGTCGATCTGTCGTGGTTCGACTGGACACTAGGGCGGGCTCTCTCGACGGATGGCAAATGGGCGGTGCTGGAAGAGGACGGCGAAGGTGGAGGCCCCGACTATACGGTGTTTCTCCGCCAGACGGATGGTTCGCCCGCAATCCGGCTCGGCTCCGGCATGGGGCTCGCCATCTCTCCCGACGACAAATGGGTGGCGTCCACTAGCGTGAAACAGCCTGGGCCCATCATTTTGCTGCCGGCGGGCGCCGGACAACCGGTATCACTCGGGGACGGTCAACTGTTTCACTCGGCAAACGTGCACTTTCTGCCGGACGGGAATGAACTGCTTCTGGTCGCCACCGAGAAAGGCGGGGCACCGCGCACCTATCTTCTAAAGCGGGACGGTTCACCGCCAAAACCATTCGGGCCGGAGGGCTTCCGAGGGACGTCGATCTCTCCTGACGGAAACTACGTGATCGGGCGTAAGGGCGACTCTTACTGGATAGCTCCCTTCGTCGGAGATCAAGCACCGCGTCCATTGTCCTTTGTGCAGCCGGGTGAAGTCGTCGCGGGATGGACGGCCGACAGTAAATCCATATACATTGGCGATTCTTCCTCGATGCCTGTGAAAGTGTACGTTGCCGACTTGAAGACCGGTCAGCGGCGCCTGCACCATCAACATGCGCCCGGAGATCTGGCTGGCGTTTCTGGGGTGGGCACAGGGGCGATCACGCCGGATGGAAGTTTCGACCTGTACACATTCGCCCGCACGCTCTCTTACCTGTATGTGGTCGAAGGCCTGAAGTAAAGAAGGAGAATTCGATCAAGATAATCTCAGGCGGGCATTCTGCCCGAATGTTGGATACTTAGGCCCGATGACCGACGAACTGAAGCGCGCCGTTGTCTGGAAAAGTCTTTTGCTGGATGGCACAGACTACTGTGCTCTCTGGCAGACTGCAGAAGGCTGGATGCTGAAGGGTACGGTCGTCGGCGTCCTCAAAGACCAGCGGCCCCTGCTGGCGAACTATGAAGTTCACTGCGACGAGAACTGGCTCACCCACCGCGTTCAAGTTGATCGCACCATCGGAAGCGACATCAAGAACCTCAGCCTGAGCGTGGAGAGCCGCGGAGTGTGGCGCAACTCAGGTCAGGAGTTGCGCGAAGTTGCGGGCTGCGACGACGTGGACCTCGCCGTGACGCCCGCGACCAACACGCTGGCGATCCGGCGGCTCAACTTGCAGGTCGGGAGCAGCGCGTCGGTTATCGCCGCCTGGGTGAAATTTCCGGACCTTACGGTTCAGCCGCTGTCGCAACGCTACACGCGAACCGCTCAGAATACCTATCACTACAGCAGCAACACGGGATTTTCGGCTGCCGTCGTGGTCGACGACCTTGGCCTGGTAACGTCCTATCCCGGTGGCTGGGAGCGCATCGCCACGCTGTAGACGCGGCGAAGATTTCGCGATCACAAAGCTGCGGCCGAAGAAGTGTGCTAGCCTACAAGACCAGTCGGGCAGAGCGCATTTCATCACCGCCAACCCCTGAGTTTCTTGCATGATCGATCCTGTCAATCTGCGGCTGGCACTGGTTTCGGCGGCGGGGCTTGGATTTCGCCACGGCTTCGACTACGACCACATTGCCGCCATCAGCGACATCAGCAGCGTGCAATCCAAAGCGCGCGACGCCATGCGCTACGGTCTGCTTTATGTTGCCGGGCATGCCACCACGATCGCCGTGCTGGGCGCAGCCGCAGTCGTGTTCCGCATCGCCCTTCCCGCGGCTAGCGATCGCTGGGCGGAACGCCTGGTGGGAATTACGCTGCTCGTACTGGGTGTTTATGTGCTCGGTACTTTCTTTCGGGAAGGCGCGCACAACCACACCCGCCCGCAGACGCGAATCACCCTGCTGATGAATGGCGCGCTGTGGATTTACTGGCGCCTGACCCGACTGTTTGGCGGCACGCGCGTCGAAGCTCCCCAGGTTTTCAAAGATGGCTACGGGACCAGTTCGACCTTCATGGTGGGGGTCATTCACGGGTTGGGAGCGGAGACTCCGACGCAGATTTTAGTGATCCTGATGGCAGCAAATCTGGGCGGGACTGCGGCCGGACTTCTCTGCCTGATGATGTTTATCCTCGGCCTGCTTCTGATGAATACTTTGATGTGTGCCTCGGCGGCGGGTCTGTTTTCGGCGACCCTGGCCAAGCCCAATGCCTTGCGGGCGCTTACCCTGCTCACCTCGGCTTACAGTATGGTCGTCGGAACCATTTTCCTGCTCGGGTCGGCGGGGAAGCTACCTTCGCTGACTGGCTGAGAATCGGATGGAACACGGGAGCCCCACGTATGTAAATTTGGAGGTTCCGCAAAAGGATGTTGCATGTGTGCAGCAATTTGCACTCGACAAACGCCATGCAGCTGGTGTAAACAATGTAAGCCTTTTAGTTTCAGCGCCATGAAATACTCCCTGTTTTGGCATTCAGGGTGCTTAATAGAGAGCTGCCGGGACCTACGGCTCTGCTGTAGCCCGGGAAAGTTCTGAAATCCCCCAGTAACGCAGTAAGAAGGACACAACAAAAAGCTGTTGATATTCAGGAGGGAATTCAATTATGAAGCGAGTTTTGTGGATGGTTCTGCTGACTTTGGCGCTGCCCATGGCGGCGTTTGCGGGTAGCGTTGACTTCTCGGCCCAAAACGGAACATTGAGCGGTGGCAACTCAGGGTTGATCTTGAGCGGCCAACAGGCCGGAATGGTCTCGGGCTTAACCCCGAGTACTTTGCATGGATCGGACTTGGCTACCATCTCATTCACGACTGGTGCGTTCCTTACCGGCAGCGCCATGAACGGCGGAACCTTCGGTTCGGTTGGGTCGTCCTTCACGATCACTGCGGATAATATTCCCGGCATCGCGAACGGCACGACAATCTTTACCGGTACCTTCACCTGCAGCGCTGGCCCCTGCGACTGGAACCTGTATACCTTTTCCAATGGGAATCACCAATATCAGCTCAACGCTGCCATTACAGGAACCTGGTATACCGGAGCTACCGTGACCGGCTTGACTACTCAAATAACGATCAACACCGGCACCGCCCTCTTCGATGGCAGTGTTGCCGTCAAAAGCGGCGACACCAACATGACCACCCCGGAGCCGGGCAGCCTTATGCTGATGGGCACCGGCCTGGTTGGATTGGCTGGCGCGTTGCGGCGTAAACTGAAGGCATAAGGGGATTTTCGCTCCTGAATATAAGCTCCGCCCTGAAAAGGGCGGGGCTTTTTGCTGCCTCCAATCTTCCACTTCCTATCCCGCCTGACCGCCATTACCCCGGTAATCTGATCCCGGGGATTACCGTTGACCCCTCCGGCGGACTCCTCTTAAATGCCAGCAGGGGGTTGTATGAAAGATATTCACGAGGTCCTGCGGCAGAAACAAGCGAAATACGCTCAACTCGGCAAGCAAATCGAGATGCTGCAGCAGGCGGCTGAAAAGCTGCGCGAAGTGGCTCCGCTGCTGGCCGAGAGCGATGAAGAAGACAACGTCGTGCTCGCTGAAGTGGATGATGCCATCACGCAGGCTGACTCCATGGCCGCCAAGGCGGGGGCAAACTCCGGTTCATCGCCGGCTTCCAAGGCAGCGCGTCCCACGGCGCCTCGCTGGCCCTAATCTGTTGGTATAGGGCATCTCCATCACGTTATGAATCTGCAAGCGCTATTAGTATCGAGCGACGACGCGGCAGCCGACGTATTGGGCCGCGTTTTGTCCGCTTTCGATATTGCCATGGACCGCTCCAGCGATCCGGAAACGACCCTGTCCCGGATGCAGCAGCAGAAGTTCGACGCGCTCATTGTGGACTTCGATAACCCGGAAGCCGCCGAAGAAGTCTTTCAGCACGCGCAGAAACTGGGTTCCGCGCCTCTGAGCATCGCCCTGGTCGCCGACACGGGAAAGGTACGGTCCATCCTGAGCGGCGGGGCGCATTTCGTCCTCTACAAGCCCGTTACCGAGGAAGCTGCGAAAGCCGGCCTGCGGGCGGCCGCAGCTCTATTGAGCCGGGAGCGGCGCCGCGCATTTCGGGTCCCGGTGCAGGCCCCGGTCGAGATTACCCTTCCCGATGGGCGCAGGGTCGATGGCATCCTGCTCGATCTCTCTGAAACCGGCATGGACGTCCTCACCGCCGAAGCGCAGGTTTCGGGATCGTTGTTGGGCTTCCATTTTCAGCTTCCGGACGGTGCCCTCGAAATTGAAGGACATGGGCAGGTCGCCTGGGCAAATCCGAACGGGCAAACCGGCGTCCAGTTCCTCGATCTTTCCGAAAGCATTCTGGCGAGCCTTAAGGCTTGGTTAAGAGCCGCCGCAGCTACAAGCGGTTCACCGGCGGATGAGGCCGTCCCGCACTGCAAGCTCACCGATTTGAGCTTGGGCGGCTGCTATGTGCAGACGGAAGCTCCTTTTCCCGAGCGCGCCCTGGTCGATTTCTGCCTCAAGACCAAAGAACTGGAAGTGCATACCGAAGGCATGGTGCGAGTCGTGCATCCCGGACTTGGAATGGGAGTCGAGTTCCCTTCCCGCACCCTGGAACAGCGGGAGCAGGTCGGCAGTCTCATCGACTTCTTGCGCAATAGTCCGGATGCCATGCCCGAGTTGAGCATTTCTCCACGCGCACTGGTCGCCGATCTCACCCAGTTCGAGCCCGCCGACAAGCCCACCGAACGTGGAGGCGAAGAGCTGGAAGATCCGTTAGTCGAACTGCTCCGGCGTGGCGCGTCACTCGAGCAGGCAGATTTCTTCTCCGAGCTCGAACACCAGCGCAATCCCGAAGAGACGGCCTCCGTCTAGTCGTTCCTGTTTCGCGGTCCATTCGCTGATAATACCCCTGTCTCTACTCACTACGTTCTGTGGCGAGTTCCATTTCCCAGCCTGCAGCGGTTTTCGGCCCTATCTGATCCGGGTTGAATGTAGACTGTGGGAGTTTCCCGTTCGCATGAGTTGAATTTCTTCCATCGGAAGCCGCGCCTGGGTAAGCCTGCCACCAGTTCGTCTCTCTCTCGTTCCGATCCGAAGCGCACGCCGGATCGTCTATTCTGGAGGCCGCTGATCGCCATCGCGGCGGCGGCATTCGCGGTCGAGATTCCCTTTTTCTTTTTCGGCACCCCCTCCGGCCACGATGTCGAGTTTCATCTGTATTCGTGGCTCGAAGTGCTGGCGCAGTGGAAACATGGCATGGTGTATCCGCGCTGGGCGGCGCTGGCGCATTTTGCCTACGGCGAGCCGAGGTTTGTGTTTTATCCACCGGGCTCGTGGACTCTGGGCGCCCTGCTCAGCGCGGTTTTTCCCTGGAGGATCGCCTCGCCGGTCTACATATGGGTGGTGCTGGTTCTGGCAGGCGCATCGATGTTCAAGTTGGCGCGTCGCTGGCTTGATCCCCGCGATGCGACTTTTGCCGCCGTGCTCTATGCGGTGAATCCTTATCATCTGGTCATCGTTTACTGGCGCAGCGCGTTTGCCGAGTTGCTGGCCTCGTGCCTGGTGCCGCTGCTGCTGCTTCTGGTTCTCGAGGCTGCGGAAGGTAAGCGGCGCATGATCGCGCCCCTGGGGCTGGTGCTGGCCGCAGCTTGGCTGACCAACGCTCCGGCAGCGGTGATGGTCCATTATTCTCTAGCGCTGCTGATCGTCTTTTTCGCGTGGAAACGACGATCTCCGCGGCTATTGCTGGTAGGCGCGGCCGCCGTGGCGCTAGGAGCCTGCCTGGCCGCTTTTTACCTGCTTCCGGCGGTCTACGAACAGAAATGGGTCAACATCGCCGAGGCCGTCTCGGCGGGATCGCGTCCCGTAGATAACTTTCTGTTCATTCACACCACCGATCCCGATCACGATGCCTTCAACCGGATCATCTCGTGGATCGCCGTGCTCGAGATGTCGGTCATCTTCGCCGCGGCGCTCGCTCTGACTGTGGAGCGGGCACTCTTGCCCGCTTGCCTGCAGCGCCACAAAACCAGCGGGCAAGAGGGCATGGTCCACACAAACGGCCGGGAACTCTGGACGGCACTGCTCGTATGGGCGGCCGCGGTCTGCTTTCTGATGTTTCCTCTGAGCGCTCTGCTGTGGAAGATCCTTCCCAAAATGCAGTTCATGCAGTTTCCCTGGCGCTGGCTGCTTTGCGTCAGCATGATCTTCGCCATCGTCGTAACCGCCGGCCTGCGGCGCTGGTGGATGCGGGCCGCGGTCTGCGCGTTGTCGATCATGGTCATCGTCGCGGCGTGGCATCGCGTGCAGGAGCCGTGGTGGGATACGGCTGCCGATCTGCGCGAGATGCAGGACAACATGGCCACAGGCGCGGGTTACGAAGGAACGGACGAATACACTCCGGTGGGCGCCGATCCGTCGGCCATCGATAAAGCTGCCCGTAAAGTTGCGGTCGAGGGGCCGGCGCGGGCGGCGATCCGCGTAATCCGCTGGGATGCCGAATCGAAAGCCTTCACGGCCGAGATGTCGTCCCCCGATCAATTGGCCGTGCGCCTGTTTCCCTACCCGGCTTGGCAAACCAAGGTCAACGGACGCCTGATCGAGACCTCGACGCGCGCGGGATCGGGGCAGATCGTGGTTCCGGTCGAGGCGGGCATGAATCGGATCGAGATCCGCTTTGTCCGCACATGGGATCGGAGCACCGGCTGGTGGATTTCGATTCTGACCGCGGCCGCGCTGGCGATATGGAGTTTCCGGGTGCGCGCCAGGACTGGCGAGTCCACAAAATGAGAAGTTGCCAAGCCTGAAAAGCCCGTGCGACGCGGCATTCCCCGCTCTCTGCAGCTAACGTCGTTGACAATTCCTTGTCCTACAGGCAAACTACCGAATTCGCTGGGTATCGCATCTGGCGAGCGTCTGCGAAGGGGTTTACACACTTTGACCCTTCCCGGTCGTATACTCATCTTTCACATCGTCTATGGCCATGACCGAACAACGGGTCTCGTACACGCTGGACTCCTCACTGGAGACGATCGACAACGCGGAGGAGAAGGCTACCCGCATTGCCACGGAACTTGGCTTTGGCGACGAAGAGGTCATGCAGATCTCCATGGCCGTGCGCGAGGCCGCGGTCAATGCCGTGCTTCACGGCAACGCCTATTCCCCCGACAAAAAAGTGACGCTGTCGTTCGAGCGCACGGGCGGCGACCTGATCATCACTGTTCGCGATCAGGGCAAAGGCATGGATCTGAGCCGCATTCCCAATCCCCTGGCGCCGGAAAATCTGCTCAAGACTTCCGGGCGCGGAATTTTTTTAATGCGCTCGTTTATGGATGTGGTCGAAATTCGACCTTCCCAAACGGGCACCGAACTTAAATTGATCAAGCACGTCCACGGGCCAACCGCGGGCGGCAAGGAGGCTTCCCAGTGAGCATGAAGGTTGGTAGTCGGCAAGTGGATGGGGTCACCATCGTGGACTGCAGCGGCCGCATTACGTTGGGCGAAGGCAGCGTGATCCTTCGCGACACGGTGCGCGAAATCCTCGGCAAAGGCCAAAAGAAAATCGTGCTGAACCTCGCTGATGTGAATTACATCGACAGCTCGGGAATCGGCGAATTGGTCAGCGCTTACACCACCACTAAGAATCAGGGCGGCGAACTCAAACTGCTGAACCTGACCAAGAAGGTCAACGATCTGCTCCAGATCACCAAGCTCTACACCGTTTTCGACGTGAAGGACGACGAAGCATCCGCGGTCAAGTCGTTCAAGTAAACCTCTCTTCAGTCCCGGCGCCCCATTTCTCGCGTTCGGTGCGAGAAGTGGGGACTTCGCCCAGTTCCATTCCGGAACCGCTCCCGCGATTTTTGTCGCGACCTCACAGACACGCCAGCGCGGCGCTTTCTAGAATCGACTCATGTTCCAAGAAAGCGCTGATATCTTTTCAGCTCATGTAGGGACGGAGGCATTCCTCCGTCCAGCCGGGCAAAGCCCGGCAGCGCGCCTCAATGGTCGATGCGCCGCGCCGCTGCTAGTCGCGCTCATGATCTTTTTTGCTGCTCCCCTGCTGCGCGCCGCCGATTGCATTTCGATTCAAGAGGCCGGTCAGCACGTCGGCGAGACCCGCTGTGTGACCGGGAAAGTCCTACGCGTGAAAGTCGGAGTGAAAGGTGTTCACTTCCTCGATTTTTGCGAAGAGCAGATGGCGTGTCCGTTCACGGTTGTCATTTTCGGGAATGACTTGAAAGACATCGGAGACGTGCGCCGCCTGGCTGGCCGCACCATCGAAATTCGCGGAGCCTTGAAACTCTACGACGGGCGCCCAGAGATCATTCTGAACCGCATCAGCCAGATCACCGGCGGCGCGGCGATGATTCCCCCGCTGCCCAAAGCCTACGACGTGGAAAACCGTGGCCACTACAGTGCGGGCCACCTGTATCACTCCAAGAAGCCGGCCAAAACCAAAGCCACGCCCAATATTTCCGCGACTTATGACGTGGAGGGCGAGGAGGCACCATAAGTTCCGGCAGAAAAGCAGATCCTCCTGCCTCGCCACGCTCGCGCGTCGGAAAAACCAGAACCGCAAGGACGCACAGGAAGACGAAGGAATTCGCTTTCTATCTTTTCCTTCGTGAAACTTCGTGTCCTTTGTGGTTCTAGTTTTCGCCGGCACGTTGCTATAAGCGCGCTATTACTCTTTCGACGATTTCGTCTCCGCCCCGCGCCGCAGGTATACTGCCCCTTCCAACTCAGAGGTGAGCACTCTGAATGCAGAAGTAGTCCGCCACTTTTGCATTTCGACATCTGACTTCTGCATTTGGAGGAAGGGGAACCATGAGCCCATTCGGTGACCGCACCCACATGACCCGCCGCACCGCCCTCGCGGTCTTAACTTCAGCTGGGTTGGCACTGGCCGCAGAACACGCCTTTCCGATGAGCGCGGGCCAACCCGGCCAGGATGCTCTTCTCAAACTCCTGCCGAAGTTCACTGAAAAGTCACGCGCAATGCTGCGCCGCTTGCTCGACGATCCAAAGTACGGCGGCCAGATTTCCGCGGCCGATGCCGCGGCGCTGGCAAAATTGGAAAATACCAGCGTCGATCAGCTGATGGTCAACCTGCTGCCCCTCGCGCAAAGTTATTCACACGCGCCCATTTCCAATTTCTTCGTTGGAGCCGTGGCGCGAGGCGCGAGCGGCAGCCTCTACACGGGAGCGAATATCGAGATCCCCGGACAGTGCCTCGGTTTCTCCGTCCACGCCGAGCAAGCGGCTCTTTCCAACGCCTACATGCACGCGGAGCCATCTGTACCGGCCTTGGCGATCGGAGGCGCGCCTTGCGGGCACTGTCGGCAATTTATCGACGAAATGTCGCCGGATGGCGAGATCCTGATTGTCACTCCCAGCAAGCCTCCAATGAAACTTTCATCGATCCTGCCATCGGCGTTTGGCCCAGCGGCACTGGGGATGACGCACGGTGCGCTTCCCGTGCAGGAAACAAAACTAGCGCTGTTCCACGACTCCTCCGATCCGGTCGCGACGGCAGCCCTCGATGCTGCCAGCCACTCCTATGCGCCTTACAGCAAATCTCCGGCTGGAGTGGCTGTGCGCTCGAGCCGCGGCCGCATCTATCGCGGTTCTTACATTGAGAGCGTTGCCTTCAATCCCAGCCTTTCGCCGCTGCAAGTCGCGCTGGCCGCTCTCATCGCCGCGGGCGAGACGTACTCAGCAATTTCTGCGGTCACTCTCGTAGAAGCTCAAGACGCGAAGATCAGTCAAAAGGCAGTGACGGGGACGGTGCTGAGAGCGATCGCTCCGGAGGTGCAGCTGGTAGTTCTCGCGGCCCGAACGTAGGAGCCGGCGAGGTTCACACCATGCCCTTGCGCAATTCTTCCAGCGCATACTTCGTCCCGCGCCACACAATGCCGTCGTTCCAGAGCGTGACAATCATCGAACGCAACAGCGTGTAGATGAACAGCGTTGTGCTCACGGGATGCAGCAGGAAGTAATACGCCGGCACCGCTGAACGCCGCGACATCCCTATGTAAATCGAAAACATCGATCCCAGCGCGATGCCATACGGAATGCGCGCCCATCCATGGGCCAGCCATAAGCCCAGAAAAGGCCCGAAATTCAGGAAGGCGAGCCCGAACGCCGACAGCAACGTTCGCCACCACTGAAACGAAAGCACCGCAAAGAAGTTTTTGGTGAGGTTGTTCACTATGCCAAAGGCTCCGTGCGCCCAGCGAATGGAGATGAGATCGCCGCCAAAAACATTGCGCTGCGCGAAGCCGGCGTTCTTCACGATCTTGCCCAGTTTCATGTCGTCGAGTACTTCCATGCGCAAGGCTTCGTAAGTTCCGACGGCATCGTAGACGCGGCGGCGAATTAAGTTGAATGCGCCCACGCCCATGTGATCGTCGGTGCTCGGATCGGCTACTTTCCACGGCCGGTGTCCAAACATGAACATGGTCTGGAAGAATGCAATCATCATGTACTCGCCCGGCCGTTTCATAATCATTTGCGGGAATAGCACCACGTGATCGGCAGGCTCGGCCTCCGCATAAGCCAGCGCCCGCCGCAGCGAATCCGGTTTGAACAGCACGTCGGCGTCGGTAAACAGCAGCCAATCTCCCGTGGCCTGATTCGCGGCGGTCCACATGGCATGCGTTTTCCCCAGCCATCCTGCGGGCAACTCGGTGTGATGAATCACGCGCAAAATCGGCGAAGTAGATGCGGGGTGACATATGCGCTCCATGATCTCGCCCGTGCGATCCGTGGAGCGGTCGTTGACCGCGATCACTTCATAATTGTCATAGTCGAGGGCCAGCAGCGTATTCAGCGCCTGCTCGATCGTCTGTTCCTCGTTGCGCGCCGGAACGATAATCGAAACACGCGGATTGCCCGCAGGCGAAACCGGATCGCGATCCCACTCCGGCCGCGAAACATCCCCCACGCTGGGCATGCCGAGCGCGGCATCCACGATGCGCGAGAACCAGGCCAGCGCCAGAATTGTTCCCGCGATCCAATGAAAAATATGCATTAAACCTAGGTCTTCTCTGCCCCAACGAACCCGGTCTCCGCCGTAACCGGAGGCGCAAATTTCATTCCATAGAACAGTATGGCAGAGGAGAGCGCAATCGCGACGACCGGGGCAAGAAAGGCAAGCTGCAACGAATAATGATCCGATACGTAGCCGATCAGCGACGAGGAAGGAACATCCCCTAGCAGATGAAAAATGAAAATATTGACGGCCAGCGCCATAGCACGCACGTGCGCACCCACCGAGTTGATAATGGCTGCGTTCAGCGGCCCCGTGTTCAACAGAAGCAGGAACTCCGCCACCAGAATCCCCGCGACCATCCGATTGCCGTATGCGTGTAATGCCACCCACATCGCCGGTATTCCCAGGCCGAGACTGACGGCCGAGACCAAGTAGTGGGCTGATCGAGTCCGTCGCAGCAGGAAGTCGGACAACCATCCCCCAGCCAGGGACGCCACCAGACCATTCGCCCCGATGCTCAAGCCGAAGAATATTCCGGCTTGCCCCAGCGTGTAACCCCGCGCGCGATGCAGGAAGGTCGGCATCCAGACTTGCAGTCCGCCCAGGGCGAACGTCATCATCGCCATGCCAAAGGTCGCCGTAAGAAACGCAGGATTTCTCGCCAACCCCTTCAAGGTATCGCGATCGGGTGTTTTTTCGTGAGGGTCAAACTGTCCCAACGGAGGTTCAGGAATGAAGAGCAATAACAGCGCCAGCACAAAGCCAGGTGCCGCGCCCACCAAAAATGGCGCGCGCCATCCGTAGGCCGGTCCCATCAACCCTCCGAGAATGTATCCCAGCGCCGTTCCGACGGGGATTGCCAGATAAAACACGCCCATCACGCGGCCGCGCTGGCTCTCCGGAAACATGTCGGCAACGAACGTTGGAGACAGGATGACAAAACTCGCTTCTCCAATTCCCACCAGAGTGTGGCGGATGATTAATCCCGTGAAATCGTACGTGACCGCCGTCAGCAGCGTCGCCGCGCTCCAGATCAGCGCTCCGACAACAATCACCGATCTTCGTGAGAAGCGTACCGACAGCGGACCCATGAAGGGCGCCGCGCACATATAAAAAACAAAGAACACACTGGTTAACACGCCAAAAGCCGTGTCGCTGCGATGGAATTCCGCCTTGAGAAGGTCCTGCACCGCGAACAGCACTGAACGATCAATGTAGTTCAGCAGGTTCAGAGCGGTGAGCAGCGCGAGGGCGATCTTTGGATAACTCTTCGGAGCGGTCACGGTCGAGCGAATATAACATGCGCCGCAAAAGCGGGCGCACATTGATTAACCGAGCCGCACTGACCTTAACCACGAAGGACGTCGCTCGCAGGCTTTTTCCTCGGTGCTCCTCTGTGTCCTCTGTGGTTAGCGCTTTTGCGGTCGCGGCCACTTCGCGAAAATGGTAGTCGAAATTCCGCCTCGCGGACGGAACTCTCCCTTCACCTCGGCCCATACCGGCTTCGCCCACTTCACCACGTCTTCCAGCACCTGATTGACCACGTTCTCCTGAAAAATTCCCAGGTTCCGGTAGCACTGCAGATATTCCTTCAGCGACTTCAACTCCAGGCAATTTTTGTCGGGCATGTAGCGGATCGTCAGCACGCCGAAATCCGGCAACCCCGTCTTCGGACACACCGAGGTAAACTCGGGATCGTCGACCACGATCTCGTATCCGGGAAACTGGTTGGGCCATGTCTCGATCTCGGGGAACTTCGCATCGAGACCGGCGGAGGCGTGCTCAGGCGTGTAGCGCGGCGTCTTTGGCATGGATTCATTGTAATGGCTGCCCGCATTGAGACACAGCATGCGCAGGTAGCGACTGCGAAGGCTTGAGGATTTTCTTTCTCAGCGGACTCTGCGGAATTCCTCTGCGTCCTCTGCGGTAAAAGAAGAACTCGGCCAACGTTCAGGACTCGAAGGTTCGCTGAGAAAACCTGGGTTCACTGAGGCCTACGCCTCCCCAGCCCCGAGCCACTCCATGCAGCCGAAGTGCGTCCCCTGGCATCCAATCAGGTACTGTGCCGGAAGCGCTTCCCTGTGCGGTCGCGGCCTTCCGGATGGTAAATTACTGCTTACACTTATTCCTGCCGGACCTTGAAAGACAATTAGTTGGCATCGACGAACAATTCGAACGCACCGCCGCGCCGGCGGTGGATCTGGGCTGCGTCCGCAGGCATCATCATATTGTTCGTGCTCTATTCTTATCTGCACCAGACTCCGCTTAAAGTTCGCGCCGCGACCGTGGAGCGCGGGCCGATTCGCAGTGTGGTTTCCACCAACGGCAAGGTAGAGCCCATTCGCAATTTCGAGGCGCACGCTCCCATTGCCACGACCGTCAAGCGCCTTCTGGTGAAAGAGGGCGACCACGTCCACAAGGATCAGCTTCTGCTGCAGCTTGACGACGACGATATACGCACGCAGGCTGCTCGCGCTCAGGCCCAGGTGAAAGCGGCGCAGGCCAACGAGAACGCGCTCAAGACCGGCGGGACGCAGGAAGAAGTTATCACGCTGAATTCCCAGCTCATCAAGGCGCTCAGCGCCCGCGATGCCGACCAGCGCAACCTCGACGCCCTGCGCAAGCTGCAGCAGGACGGCGCCGCTTCCGCGGGGGAGGTTGGTCAAGCGGAAGAGACCCTGCAGCGCGCCCAGGCTGACCTGAACCTGCTCGAGCAGAAACAAAAGGATCGCTACTCGCAGCCAGAAGTCGCGCACATTCAGGCGCAGGCTGCCGAGGCCCAGGCGGCTTACGACGCCGCAGAAGACGCGCTGAGCAAATCCACCGTGCGTGCTCCCTTCGACGGCGTCGTTTATTCCGTGCCGGTGAAAGCGGGGGCGTTCGTGCAGGCCGGCGATCTGCTGGTGCAGGAAGCTGATCTTTCCCGCGTGCTGGTGCGGGCTTTTGTCGATGAGCCCGATGTCGGCCGCTTGCAGGTCGGGCAGAAAGTCGAAATTATATGGGACGCGATTCCCGGCCGCATGTGGACCGGCACAGTGGACACCGTCCCGTCGACGGTGAAGATGCGCCTGAATCGAAACGTCGGCGAAGCCACGTGCCTGATCGACAATCAGGATTTGCGCCTGTTGCCGAATATCAACGTCGGCGTCACCATTGTGGTCGCCGAACACAAGGATGTGCTCACGCTGCAGCGCGATGCCATGCGCATGGACGACAGCAAGCCTTACGTCTACAAAATCGTCGACGACCACGTGAAACGGCAGAATGTCGAATTTTCACTGCAGAATCTCACTCGCGTTGAAATCACCTCCGGGCTTTCCGAGGGTGACACCGTGGCCTTGCCGGCGGAAGAACCGAAACCGTTATTCGATGGCGCCGCCATTAAAATCGTGCCCTGATTGCCGGAGGATCCTGCCATTCCACTGCTTTGCTGGCGCAATCGATTGCTGTTGCTGATCCTCTCTTTCTTTATTCCTTCGGCATCTCTCGCAGTTTCTGCCAAGGAACTTCTGGCTGCCGGAAAAGTGGATGAAGCAATCAGAATTTTGCAGCTGCAGACCAGCCGTCCCGAAAGCAACGCCGAATCGTACAACCTCCTGTGCCGCGCCTATTTCATGATCGACGAATGGGATCGCGGGATTCCTCAGTGCGAGCGCGCCCGCGATCTCGATCCCAAGAACAGCCTGTACGAACTCTGGCTAGGACGCATCTACGGGGAAAAAGCCGATCGCACTGGTTTTTTCACGGCCGCCGGACTCGCCAGGAAAGTTCGCAACTCCTTCGAACGGGCGGTGGAACTGGATCCTGCCAGTTCCGCCGCCCGCACCGACCTCGGAGAATTCGACGCGGAAGCTCCCGGGATTATTGGCGGAGGCAAGGACAAGGCCCGCGCTCAGGCTACAGCGCTTATGCAGATCGATCCGGCACGGGCGCACTGGCTGCTGGCTCGGATCGCGGAAAAAGACAATGACCCCGCTGCCGCCGAACGTGAATACCGCGCCGCCATCTCGGCGAGTCATTCAGAAGCGCGCTCCTGGCAAGATCTCGCCAGCTTTCTCTTTCACCGGCGTCGGCTGGATGAGATGGAGCAGGCCATCCGTTCCATGGAATCGAGCCCCGTCGAGCATCCTGAAGCGCTGATGTACGCCGGCGGCTTACTGCTGCGCGCCGAACGGGACTATCCGCTGGCGATGCGCCTGTTGCGCCGTTATCTTGCCTCACCCGTGGAAGAAGCGCCGGCTTTCAAGGCGCACGAACTGCTCGGGCAATTGCTGGAAAAACAAGGAGACCACCCCGGCGCTGCTGCCGAGTTTCGCGCGGCCCTGGCGCTGTTCCACGACTACGCTCGGGCGCGGGAAGATTTGCGGCGCGTCGAACCGTAGATTTTTGCGAATCCGTTTGCCACAGCTCCGATCAGGCTGCCGCACCGGACGATTACCAGGCTCAAAAAGGCGCGGCTGCTCTCGAATCCGGCATTTAGAATCTGGCTTGCACTCAATTTGTTCATACCATCATTCGCAGATCGCTCGGAGAGGGACGCAATGAAAACCTTTTGCTGCGGTGCGTTCACCGTAAAGTGGATTCTGGCCATTGTGCTTGTTCCGGCCACGGCGCTGGCCGAAGCTGTCCCGCTCAAGCGCGTGGTCGAACTCGCGTTGTCGCATGCCACTGGCGCGGCCATGGCGGCCGCCGACGAGCAACGCGCCTCCGCCACCTATCGTGAACTGCACAACAACTACATCCCTCAGGTCGCGGTCGGCGCGGGCCTGGGGTACTCGTACGGCTTCCCTCTGTCTCTGGAAGGATCGGCGCCTGCACTGTTCAATATCACCACGCAGTCGGCGCTGTTCGAGCCGTCGCTGCGCGAGTCCATTCGTGCCGCCCGCGCTGATTCCGCAGTGGCCGCGCTCAACAGCAAAGATCGAAGAAGCCAGATTATTCAGGATGCGGCCCAAAGCTACGCGGAACTCGCCAAGTGGGAACAACGTCTGAGCAAGCTTCAGGACACGGAAGCCGACGCGAACAAGATTGCAGCAGAAGTGGCCGAGCGCGTGAAAGAAGGCGTCGACAGCGAACTGGATCAGACCAAGGCGCAGCTTTCCGCGGCCCGCGTTCGCTTGCGCATCGCCGAAGCGCAGGGCGCAGCGGACGTTTTGCGCCAGCATCTTTCCGCCCTGACCGGCCTTGCCGCCGCTGGTCTTCAGACCGATCCCGATTCCATTCCCGCTCCCCCGCCTCTGCCGGCGAATGAGCAGGAGACCAGAGATACGGCTAGCTCCAATCCGAGTGTCCAGGCCGCCGTCGAGCACGCGCACGCGCAATATTTGCGTGCCCAGGGAGAGCATCGCGCTCTTTTACCCAGCATTGATTTCGCCGCCCAATATGCCCTGCTGTCGAAATTCAACAATTATCAGAACTATTACATTCCTTCCAAACCTTGCGTGACCGCCTTGGGCGAATTCCTCTGCGTCACCAATAGCTTTCAACAGAACAATGCCACCGTCGGCGTGAGCATTCGCTTCCCGATTTTCAACGCGGCGCAGCGTTCGCATGCGCAGGCTGCCGACGCCGATGCCCTCAAGGCTTCCAAGCAAGCTGAGGCCGCCCGCAATCAGGTTTCGGAGGAGACGCTTCGGCTCGAGCGCACGGTGGCACAAATGCAAGCGGCACGCGATGTGGCCCAACTGGAATATGAAATTGCCGACAAAAATCTAGCTGCCGTTCACACGCGCATGGACGCCGGAACCGCCAACCTTCACGATCTCGACGATGCCGAGTCGCAAGTGAGCGAACGCCTCATCGCCCTGCAAGATGTAGCCTTCGAACTGGAGCGCGCCGAACTCGGCCTGATGCGCTCAACCGGTGACCTGGAAAAATGGGCCCTGGGACGGTGACTGTAGAGCGCTGAATGTGGGGACGAACGCAGCCTGCCCTGAGCCCAGTCGAAGGGTCCGTCCCGCGACCCTGAGCGAAGCGAAGGGGAGCGTTGGGGCGCCGACACGGTCGGCTAAGCTATAAGGTCAGCCGACGGCGCCTACAGCTTCCCCCGCAGCATCTTCACCACTTGCCGAATCGCCTTCTCATTTCGCCGATACCAGCGCCATTGCCCCTGCTTGGTGGCCTCGACCAACCCAGCCTTGGTCAGGATCGCCATGTGATGGGAAATCGTGGGTTGTGAAAGGTGAATTCGCTCTTCGATCTCTCCGCCGCACAGGCTGACGCCGCTAGCGGCCTTGTGTGGCAGACTCCGGGCTTCCGCTCCGCCTTGTTTCAGCACTACTAGAATGCGGCGCCGCGTCGGATCGGCAATCGCGTGCAAGGCACGGTCGAGGGATGTTTCAGCAGACATGGTGGAATACGAATACCGCCGAAATCGATGAACGTCAATCTTCAAAATCAAACAGCAGCGGTACTAACTTCACTTCTTCAAAATGGGACTGTATCCATCCGCAACCAGCTTGCTGCGCATGGCCTCCGCGTCTTTGACATCGGAGAACGGTCCTAACTGCACGTGAAACAGCTTGTCATTCGCAGCCGTAGACGCCACGAATGCCGGATACTCTTTCTTCTTGAGCGCGTCCACCAGCGCGTCCGCGTCTTCCTGCTTGCTGACCGCGGCGACCTGCACGAAATATCCGGAAGTAGGCATGGTCGTCGCCGGATCAACTCCGTTGCTCGCTGGCGCTGCGGGCGAGCCTCCATTCACAGCCGCAGAAGCGCCCGCCGTGTCCGTCTTGGTCTCTGCCGGCGGCGTCAGTTCCGGGTTTGCATCCTTTCCCTCTACCGATTTGTAGAACGTCATCTGCGGATTCGGCGCAGCTCCGCCGCTCGCTTTGTCCGTGTTGGAAGAAACCTGCGGCGTAGCCGCGCTGACCGCGGTTGCTGCCGGTTCTGCCTTCCGGCCCAGCGAGTATCCCAGCGCGAAAAATAGAGCGCAGATCCCCACCAGCCCGAAGAACAGCACCAGCAGCTTTCCTGTCCCGAGTGTGATCTCCGTGTCTTGTGACGAAGCCATAGTTCAACTCCACGTTGCGCGCGTGCCGACCAGCGCTCTCAGGCCGTCTTTCCCGGCGCTGTTTCCTCGCCCGCCTTCCCCAGCACTTTCTGAATGCTCGAGAAGAAATCCACCGGCACCGGGAAGATGACCGTTGTATTTTTCTCCACACCGATTTCGGTTAGCGTCTGAAGATAGCGGAGTTGTACGCTGACCGGCTCGCTGGCGAGCAGATGTGCAGCATCCACCAACCGCTGGGCGGCGGAGAACTCGCCTTCGGAATGGATGATCTTCGAGCGCTTCTCGCGCTCCGCCTCGGCTTGCTTGGCCATGGCGCGGACCATCGTCTCGTTCAGGTCCACTTGCTTGACCTCGACATTGGTAACTTTCACGCCCCAAGGCGAAGTGTGCATATCGAGGATGCTCTGCAGCCGCAGGTTGATCTTGTCGCGATGGGCCAGCAACTCGTCCAGTTCCTGTTCGCCCAGCACCGAGCGCAGCGTGGTCTGCGCGAACTGCGACGTCTGATACACGTAATTCGAAACTTCCACCACCGCCTTCCGCGGCTCGATCACGCGCAGAAAGATAACTGCATTCACCTTCAACGTGACGTTATCGCGCGTGATGATGTCCTGTGGCGGAACTTCCAACGCCTCTTGCCGCAGCGAAACCCGCACCATCCGGTCCACCGGCGCGAAGACGAGAATCACGCCAGGCCCCTTGGCCGACGGCAGCAGGCGGCCGAGGCGGAAAATTACCCCGCGCTCGTATTCCGCCAGTATTTTGATGGAACTCAGAAGGTAAATGACAACGACGATAATGACGATCGTAGTAAAGCCGAAGCTGATAGATTCCACGGACGCCTCCACGCTAGAAGTGCCAAGCACTCCTACCGCGGATTGTATAGCAGTCCCCACCAACTGGAGCGCAAATCGCATCCAGGGAAGTTGCCAGCTTTGATGCGCGGGATAGTCGTTTCGAAACTCGGGCCTCCCAAGCCTTGTCATCCTGAGGCCCGCGGTTTCGTGGGCCGAAGGACCATGCGATTTGCCGCTGTCAACGATGTTGCATAGGTCCTTCGGCGCAAAAACTGCGCCTGAGGATCACAAGCATTATTTTGGGAATGTAGGCTGGCTTTATCGCGCCTTCGCCACCTGGATCCGGCTCGCGTCCACGGTGATCGAACGCTGAATCTCCATCTCGATCGACGTACCCACTTCCAGCTTCAATTCCGGGCCATGCTTCAGCAGAGCCCACGCGACGCCGCCCGCGATTCCGGCCAGCCCGCCATAGCGGGCTCCATTGAACCCGCCCGCGGCCGCGCCCCCGATCGTGCCTACGGTTCCTCCCACGGCCGCGCCCTTCGCGGCGTCCTCAAGCCGCTTGCCCGTGTCTTTGTCTTGCTGGATCGTCCCTTCCGAGTCCTTGACGCCCTTATTGTCCGCGCCGGGCGTGTTGTCCACCGATCCCGGCAGCATCACCGTGTATCCACTGGGATAAATCATCGACGTGAAGTGAATCAGAATCTCAGCACGCTTTTTCGAGCGTCCCGCCTTTTCCGTGTGCATGATCTTGCCCTGGATGTAAGTCCCTGCCGGAATGAGGATGCGTTCATTGAGCACCAGAGGAAACACGGTCTGCGCATAGACCGCATCACCCTCGCGCGCATTTTTGGTCGAGATGGCCTGTGCCAGGGTCAGCGGGACTTTGGTTCCCGCGGGGATGACAGCAGCGGTTGGATCAGACGGCGCCGCCGCAGACTTTCCCGCCGGAGCTTGGTTCACTGGCGCTGCCTGAATGGCAGGGGCTGGAGCATCGGCCGGCTTCGGTGGCGGAGGGGCCTGGCCCCAAGCCAGCGCGCAAGTCAGCAGCATCAACCATGGCACGCGCATGTTGCACCTCCCCGGCAAAAGCGAGCCCGTAACGTCCCGAGATTAGCACGGCTTAGCCGCTAGGATGCGCTCTTTTTGTCAGAAGTTATCCCGGTCTATGCTGCATTATTTCTGCGCCTCTTTGAGTTTCGCGATTTTTTCCTGAGCCTCTTTGCCAAGCGCAGCCTTGAAGTCGGCATTGCTCGAATCGCCGGGGAGCAACTCCACGCATTTCTGCTCCGCTGCCAGGGCCAGATCGTTGTGTCCCGCCGCCAGATAACCGTCGCTCAGGCTGTCCTCGGCGTTGGCCGATGCCGGATACGCTTCGGTGTTGAGCTTGAAGAGTGCGATGGCGTCTTCTTTAGCGCCGGTTTGAAGCCGGTTATAGCCCAGCAAGTTCACCGGGATCTCCGCGAACATAAGCGCCTTGGGATCGCGCTTGCGAGCGTCGTGGAATAACTGCGCCGCCCGTGCCGCGCCGCCCGGCTCGTTTGCCATCGCCCAAAATTCGGAAACCTCGGTCTTTCGCGGAGTGACGGCAACTTTCGGATTCACCGGATAAGTGATCAGCGTATCCACAAAGAAGGCGACGATCTGCTGCACCAACTCAGGATGCGGGCCGAAAATCTCAGTTCCGTGGCGGCCATCTTTGAATCCGGAAAACTTCGTGCGTGGATTGCCCGAGAGATCGCTGAGCCACTGCATCATTTGCAAGGTCGAAGGGTTGTACTCGTCGTCCGCTGCGGCTGCGGTGAAAATCGGCAATTCGGGCTTATGCGCGATGAAGTTGAACCCGGCGACATCGGTTGACCCGGCGAGCAGAACAAGCGCCTTCACATCCGGATGGCGCTCGGCCAACTTGATCGCGTTATCAACGCCACAGCTTCCTCCGCCGGCGGCGATGCGTCCCTTGTCGACGCCGGGCTGAGCCAGCAGAAACTGGAATGCCGCATCGAAATCTCCGGGCCATTTCTCGGCTAGTTCCCTCTCCGCTTCCGGAGATCCGCCCTCGAAGCGTGGCCCTCCACTTTCGCCAAAGCCGCGATTATCGATGGTCAGCGTATTGATGCCCGCTTCGCTCAATCCGACGGCGACAGGCTCCCACGACTTCCGCGTGGTGTTGCACATATGCAGCAGCAACACGCCCGGCCCGGGCTTCGCCGCCGCGAAGAAAGTGGCGCGGAGCTTGGTTCCATCCGGCGCAAGGATGTCGACGTCTTTCCTTGAGGAAGTTTGGGAAGCTGCAAACCAGGAACAAAGCAAGAGGGAGAGAACAAAGCTAAAACGAAGCATACCGTCACCTCCGCGCCGACAAACCGAAAAAAGTTTCGCCTTATTTATAAATCAAATACTTCTCCCTGATCTTCTGGAACTTCTCCAACTCCTCCATCCAATCCTGCGCGATCCTTCGTGGATCCTGACCGGCCGCCAGCGCGTCATACACACTCTGATTCACCAATAGCGCCTGCATTTTTTCGATCTTGAAATCCGCCGCGTAGAGTTTGTGCAGCGCCGCTGCAAGCTCAATTCCCAACTCCGGCGCATCGAAACCATTCCGGTCGGTCAGAACAATATTCACTCCCTGGCACGCCTGCCCGCCGTAGGCACTCGCCGCCGGAGTAAACGTCATCGGGACAAACCGCACGCCCGCAATCCCGCGCGCATTCAAGTAAGCCGCGAATTCCTTGCTCTTGATCCAAGGCGCGCCCACCAACTCAAACGGACTGTCCGTCCCGCGTCCCACCGAAACATTCGTGCCCTCAATCAGCGCGACTCCCGGATACAGCGCCGCTTCCGTCACGCTGCGCAAGTTGGGCGACGGATTCACCCACTCCAGTCCCGTCGAATCGAACCAATCGCCGCGCTGCCAGCCCTCCATTGGCACCACCGTCAGCTTGGTATTAATGTTGCGCTCGGTGTTGAACATCTTCGCCAGTTCGCCCATCGTCATCCCATGCCGCACCGGCACCGTCCAGTAATTCGTAAAGCTCTCGTGCCCGGCATCCGTCACCGGCCCCTGCACAAACGATCCCGTAATCGGATCGGGACGGTCGAGCACGATCATCTCAATTCCCGCCTTGGCCGCCGCTTCCAGGAAATATCCCAGCGTCGTCTCGTAAGTATAAAAGCGCGCTCCCGCATCCTGAATATCAAAGACGATCGCATCCAGCGTGCGCAGCACCTCCGCCGGTGGCCGCCTCGCAGCATCCGACCCGCCATACACGCTGTAAACCGCAACCCCGCTTGCCGCATCTTTCGAGTTATGGATGTCGGTCGTGTCCAAGGTTCCGGTCACCCCATGCTCCGGACTGAAAATCGCGTCCAGCGAGACTCCTGGAGCCTGCGCCAGCACATCGATGGTTCGCTTGCCCGCGGCATCGAGGCCCGTCTGATTCGTCACCAGCCCGATATGCTTCTTCCCTTCCGCCGCCTTCAGCACATCGAAGCCGTGCTCTTCCAGCACGTCGATCCCGTTCTTCACCGTGCCGTTGCGGCTGTTCATTCGCCGCGCCGCGCTCCAGGCCTCGTTATATCCGGTGATGCTCTTCCACCGCAGTGCCTCCTTCTCGTCGGCAGTTAACGGCAGAGCCGCGGCGATTTCCGTGGCCACCTTTACGCGCAGACCGATGGCATTTCCTTTCCCGCGCGGATGCACCGCATTCGTCAGCAGAATGACATACGAGTTTGTGGTCGGATCGATCCATATCGAGGTTCCTGTGAATCCCGTGTGCCCGAACGATCCCACCGGAAACAAATCCCCGCGATTCGACGAGAACGGAGAATCAATGTCCCATCCAAACCCGCGCAGTATCGGCGCCGATGGCGGCGTCTCCGGAGACGTCATCTTGGCCACGGCCTCTGCCGAAAGAATACCGTCTCCGCCATTCAGGAGTGCCTGCGCAAATTTCGCCAGATCGTCGCCGGTTGAAAACAGGCCCGCATGCCCCGCCACTCCACCCATGCGCCGCGCCGTCGGATCGTGCACCACTCCCCACAGCATGTGTTCGTTCTCGTCATATTGCGTGGGAGCGATCTTCGCCCGCCATGCCGCCGGAGGCAGGAAGCGCGTATGCGTCATCTTCAACGGCGCAAAAATATGCTTCTCGGTGTAGGCATCAAGCGTCTCGCCCGAGACCTTCTCGACCAGCGCGCCCAGCATGATGAAGTTGATGTCGCTATAAACGAACCCCGAACCCGGCGTCGTCTCGGGAGGCTCGACGAATGCCAACTGGTAGGCCGTGTTCTTCCCTTCCCATGGAGTCGTCAGATCCAGATCGGGCGCCAGCCCCGAATAGTGCGTCAGCAACTGCCGTATCGTGATGTCTTCCTTCCCGTTCTGCGCAAATTCCGGCAGGTACTTGGCCACCGGATCGTTCAGCCGCACCTTGCCCTGCTCCATCAGTTGCATCACCGCCGTCGTGGTCGCGATCACCTTGGTCAACGACGCCAGATCGAAAATCGTATCCAGCGTCATCGGCTGGCGCCGCGGCTCGAGCGAGCGTTCGCCATAGGCCTTGCGATAAATGACTTTGCCGTCGTGCCCGACGACTAACACCGCGCCAGGAATATTTCCGTCGGTGATGGCCTGTTGAATGATCGAATCCACGTTGCCCAAACGCACTGGCGTCGCCCCGGAGGCCGATCCACTGGCGGCCGGAACCGAAGATGCTGATAGTACCGATTCCGCGGCCAGACACACTAAGCCGCACAAGGCGGCAAGAAAGAAACTCCGGGTAGTCCTGGGCCTTCGCACTCTGTGCTTTCTCCAATTCAAAATAAAATGTGAAAGATTAAGGATGCTTTGACTGTACACAACCTCGGCGGGTGGCTCAAGAAACTCCAGTAAGGGGTGCCGCATTCGACACAACCCGTCCACCCCTGAGTCCGGTTAGTTACGAGCCCTGTCGAAGGCAATCTTTATTCTCCCGGATAACTCTGCTATAACCCGCACAGATCGCTCAATTCAAGGAAGCCGCATCCTGCACAGCGCCTCTATCCTCGTCCCCGACTTCGCAGATCAGGATGCCCGCTTTTCGGCCGCATTTTCCATCCTTCGCCACGCGATCGAGCAACGCGCCTTCCCAGCCGCTTCGATCGCGGTCACCCTGCAGGGCAAATTGCTGGCGCTGCAATCTTTCGGCAGCTTTGTATATCGAGAAGACCTCGAGGGTGCCCCGTCCAAGCTAAGCTTGGGCGGGGATTTTGATTTTGCAGTCACACCCTCGACTTTTTTCGACCTAGCCTCCCTGACCAAGCCGGTCGCTACCACCACGATGGCGATGATCCTCTACCAACGAGGCCTCCTCGAACTCAACGCCCCCATCACTGGCACGATCCCCGAGTTCCGCTCCGACAGCAGCGGCGCCGCTGATACCCGCCGTGGCGAAGTCACCTTCCGCATGCTGCTGGCTCATTCTTCTGGCATGCCCGCGTACGAGAAATTATTTCTCCGCGCCCATTCGCGCAACGAACTTCTGCATGCCGCCTTCACCACGCCGCTCACCGCCGATCCCGGCTCTCGCGCCGAATACAGCGACGTCGGATTCATCATCCTCGGCGAAGCCCTGGAGCGCCTCACCGGAGAGTCGCTCGACATGTTTTGCCAACGCGAAATTTTCGGCCCACTAGCAATGGCGAACACAGGCTTCAATCCACCGTCGGCCGTGCGTTCAAAAATTCCACCCACAGCCGACGAAAGAGATGAACAATGTGGCGCGGGCGCCCCCGCCCGCGAAATGCAAACGCCAGCAAAACCGACGGGCGTAAGCCCAACGGTCTCCCGAAGTACATTCCGCCAAAGAATCATCCAGGGCGAAGTGCAGGATGAAAACGCCTTCGTCCTCGGCGGGGTCGCCGGACACGCCGGGCTATTCTCCACCGCCGAGGAACTGGCAATCTTCGCGCAAACTTTTCTCGCCGGAGGCAGCCCCATCCTGCGCCCGGAAACCATCTCGCTCTTCACGCGCCGCGAATCCGAGCCCGCCGGCACCTCCCGCGCTCTCGGCTGGGACACGCCATCGTCACCTTCGCAATCGGGAAAATATTTCGGCGCCCGCTCCTGCGGCCATCTCGGCTACACCGGCACGTCGCTCTGGATCGATCCCGACCGCCAGCTTTCGATCACTCTGTTGACCAACCGCACCTGGCCCGCTTGCTCGAATCAGGCCATCAAGCAAGTGCGCCCGATCTTTCACGATGCCATCGTGCAAGCAATCCTCTAAGTGCAATGCTGCGCCCAATAAGGATTCTGCAGCGTAGCGTCCGTCTCATAAATAGTTTGGGAAGGGCACGGCTTCAGCCGTGCCGCTGCTGGTCAGTAAAAACGCGGGCTTTAGCCCCTGAGGGCTTCGCAGCTTGCGTTGAAAACCATTTATGAGACCTGTACTAGCCTCCAGCATTTAGAATGAATCCGAAATTCAGATTCACAATTCATTCGCACTTCACCTCAACGACCCAGCTCGAAAGGCGCAAGACTTGACTCGAACCCGCACCGCGAAATCCGATCTTCGCCACCTTCCCACCGAACAGATTCTTTCCAGCGCCCGCGCTCTCGATCAGATGTCGTCACTCGAAATCGCCCGCCTCATCAACGACGAAGATGCCACGGTCGCCTCTGCCGTCCGCCGCGCGCTCCCCCAGATTGCCCGCGCCATCGATCTGGTCGCCGCCGGCATCCGCCAAGGCGGACGCCTTATCTACGTCGGCGCCGGAACCAGCGGCCGCCTCGGCGCCCTCGACGCCTCAGAAATTCCGCCCACCTTCAACACCGATCCGCGCACCGTGCAGTACATCATGGCTGGGGGCCCCAAAGCTCTCGGCGCCTCCACCGAAGCCAGCGAAGATGACACGACCCTCGCCCTCACCGCGATCAAGCAGCGCAAGCCCGGCCGCCACGACGTTGTCTTCGGCATCGCCAGCAGCGGACGCACTCCCTTCACCATCGCCATCGTCGAATACGCCCGCCGCTCGGGCGCTCACACCATCGCCCTGACCTGCAACCGCAATTCGCCGCTCGAGCGCGCCGCCGATTTCGCCATCGTCACCGAAGTCGGCCCCGAAGTTCTCGCCGGATCTTCGCGCATGAAGGCCGGCACCGCGCACAAAATGGTTCTCAACATGATCTCCACCGGAGCTATGACGCGCCTCGGCTACGTCTACGGCAACCTCATGGTGAATGTGTGGACCAAGAATGAAAAGCTCATCCAGCGCGCCACCGTAATCGTTGAGCAAGCCACCGGAGCCGATCACGAGTCAGCCGCCCGCACCCTGGCCATGAGCGGTAACCACACCCCGGTAGCGGTAGTCATGCTGGCCGCCAACGTAACGCGCTCGAAAGCCGTAGCCGCCCTGAAAAAAAGCAAAGGCCACGTCCGCCAAGCGATTGCCCAGGCCAAGAATTAAATTCGAGGACATCTCGAATCGCGAGGGTGCCCCATTCTAAAGTCGCGTATTCTGCGACTTTAGAGTGGGGATTTTGATCTCCCAAATCCCCTGTGTACTCTGTGTCCTCTGTGGTGAAGATCTTGACTTTGACTCACCCGTCCTTGTCCCATAGTTCCAATCGAGTCAACCATCCGCACACCGAACTCCCGTTACAATCAATCCCTAAGGATTCCTCATGGATAAATTCGTCATCCGCGGCGGAGAGCCGCTGCTCGGCACGGTGCACATCAGTGGCGCGAAAAACGCGGCGCTGCCCTGCATGGCCGCCGCCCTGCTCACTGACCAGCCCGTCATCCTCGAAAACATTCCTCAGGTCCGCGACATCCAGACCACGCGCAACCTGCTCGCCGCCATGGGCGCCGAGGTCGAACTCGGCTACGGACGCGCCCACCACCGCACCAGCATTCATTGCGCCAACCTCGCCAGCCCCGAAGCCTCGTACGAACTGGTCAAGACCATGCGTGCTTCCACGCTAGTGCTAGGCCCGCTGGTCGCGCGCTGCGGACGCGCCCGCGTCTCTCTTCCCGGCGGCTGCGCCATCGGCGCCCGTCCCATCGATCTTCATATCAAGGGCCTCGAAAAGCTTGGCGCAAAAATTGTTCAGGATCACGGCTACGTCGAAGCCAGCGCCACTCGCCTCAAAGGCGCCGAAATTGTTTTCGACAAAATCACCGTCACCGGCACCGAAGACCTGCTGATGGCCGCCACCCTCGCCGACGGCGAAACCATCCTGCAAAACTGCGCCCGCGAACCCGAAGTCGCCGACCTCGCCGCCCTGCTCAACAAGATGGGAGCGAAGATCGAAGGCGCGGGCACGCCCACGATCCGCGTGAAAGGCGTCACCCGGCTCAAAGGCGCCAAACATCGCATCATCCCCGACCGCATCGAGGCCGGAACCTTCATCATCGCCGGCGCCATGACTGGAGGCGATCTCAACATCGCCGGCTGCGATCCCGCGCATCTCGGCGCTCTGCTCAACAAGCTTCACGAAGCCGGAGTCAAAACCAAGGCCGGCGCCGATTCCGTCCGCGTCATGGGAGACAATCCCTTCACCGCCGCCGACATGTCCACCGAAGAGCATCCCGGATTCCCCACCGACTGCCAGGCGCAATTCATGGCCCTGGCCACGCAGGCCGAAGGCACGTCGGTCATCACCGAAAATATTTTTGAGAACCGCTTCATGCACGCGCAGGAACTGGTCCGTATGGGCGCGAATATCAAAATTGAAGGACGCCGCGCCGTAGTTCGCGGCAAGACTCCGTTGAGCGCGGCAGCCGTGCTGGCCAGCGATCTGCGCGCGTCGGCTTCGCTCGTCCTGGCCGCGTTAGTCGCCGACGGCGAAACCATCATCGACCGCGTCTACCACATCGATCGCGGCTACGAGCGCATTGAAGAGAAATTGAAGGACGTAGGCGCCCAAATCAAGCGCATGGGCGAGATGTTCCCGAAAAAAGCCGTAGCCGCGAAATAGAATCATGTAGCCCCGGACGCCTTCGTCCGGGAAGGGTGAGGTGGTGCAGGCCGTCGCTGAAGGCAGAGGAAACCCCTGGTTACTGGCGAGAGATCAGTGAACGCTGCCGTCGATTTATCGTCAATGGAGGTCGGGTATACTCTTGGCGGGTCTCTGAAAGAAACAATGGGTGACGTTATGAATGGCTGGAGATCGTACCTTCTGCCGATAGTCGTTGCTGTCCTTGCAACATGGTGGGCTGTATGGCCAGAAAAGTACGTAGCTGTGCTTCAAGTCATCAAACAACCGCTGAGGCGGACACCAGCGATGCGAGCTGGCGTGGATAGAGTTGAGGCTGTGTTCCCGCTGTCGTCCTCGAAACCGTGGTACCCAAAATTAGTGCGGATTTGTGGCATTTTGATCTGGCTGGTTCTCTTGGTTGTAGGGTACACGGTCTACAAGTTCTAGGTACCGCAACCGACGTCGCGTGCAAACTAGCGACTCATTGCCCCAGCGAGTTGTTCCTTTCCCCCAGGGCATAGCAGTCATCATTTTTCCCGCGTCAAGCGCCGAATCATCTCCCTATGCTGCGGATACCGCTTGCTCAACTCCTCGCGCTTCCCCATCTCAAAATCCGCAAACTCAAACCCCGGAGCCACCGTGCAACCCACCAGCGCCCACGACTTCCAGTCCGCCACGTGCGATGCGAACCAGCACCCCGCGCGCACCACGGCCTGAAACGTCTGTCCGGCTTCTGGATCACTTCCCAGCAGAATCGAAGAATACGATCCCGCAGGCTCGATTACATGCACCGCCAACGGCGAGCCCGCGTAGAAGTGCCACAGCTCATCGGAACGCAGCCGGTGAAATGCGGAGAAATTCTTTCCTTCGAGCAGAAAGTAAATCGCCGTCGAAGCTGCCCGCGCCCCGGCGAATCCCGGCAACGCCTCGCGCCCAATCAGCAGATCCGACTTGTAGGTCTGCCGGAAATATCCGCCCTCCGGATGCGCCTCCAGCTTCAACTTTTCGATCCAATATTCCGCATTCATGCGCATCATCGGCGACGGGTATTTTTCGCTCGCAACTCGGTACTCGGGACTCGCGACTCTTCTATCAGTACGAAGTTGTCACGACCGGATCCTCCGGATATCCCGGCATTCCAAATTCTGGAACGTCCAGCCCGATCTCTTCCGACTCCTGCGGAACGCGCATGCTCTTGAACCTGTTCACCAGCGAGAACACCACGAAGGTCGCTCCAAAGGCCCACACCGCGTAAATCGTCGCTCCCATCAACTGGACCAGGAACTGGCGCGAGTCGCCGTGAATCAGTCCGGTCACGCCCTGCCCCGCACGTCCCAGATAGCTAGCCGCTCCTACTCCGTTCCAACCCGCACCATACGTGCCATCGGCAAAGATGCCGACACACACTGCGCCCAGCCAGCCGCAGTATCCGTGCACCGAAACCGCGCCGCACGGATCATCAATCCGTAGCACGCGCTCGTTGAACAGCACGCCGCCGCACACCAGCGAGCCTGCCAATATCCCAATAATCACCGCCGACGTCGGAGACACGAACGCGCAAGGCGCCGTGATCGCCACCAACCCGGCCAGCATCCCGTTGCAAGCCATCGTGATGTCAGGCTTGCCGAACAGCGCATACCAGATCAGCATCGCGACGGCCGACCCAGCCACCGCCGCCAGGTTCGTATTCACCGCGACCACCGAAATGCGCAGGTCGGTCGCGCCCAGCGTCGATCCCGGATTAAATCCCATCCACCCAAACAGCAGGATGAACGTGCCCGTCACCACATACACCACGTTGTGCGCGGGAAACACTCGAACCTTTCCCCCTGGCCCAAACTTCCCGAAGCGCGGCCCCAGCACAATGGCCAGCGCCATCGCGCAAAATCCGCCCACCGCATGCACCACGGTCGAGCCTGCGAAATCAACATACCCGTGACCCAGATTCATGCTCGATCCCAGTTGCGACAGCCATCCTCCGCCCCATGCCCAGCAACCGGAAATCGGATACAGGATTGCGCCAACAAACAGTTCGCACAGCAGAAACGCCCAGAACGAAATGCGCTCGCAGATCGCGCCGACAATGATGTAGCCGGCCGTCTCCATAAACACGACTTCGAACAGCGCCAGGCAATTGCTGCCCGCATCGTAAGCCGGCCCCACCAGGAAAAATCCCTTGCCGCCCACGAATCCCCACTGACCGCTGCCAATCAGGAATCTATTCAGCGTCGGAACTCCGCCCAGGTTCGTGGGCGCCGCGTTTATGGCGACCGCTCCGAACTGGAAGGCGTATCCCACGGCGTAATACGCGAGAAAGGCGAACACGTAGGCCGCGAAATTCAGCATCATCAGATGCGCGGCATTTTTCTTTCGCACCAGGCCGCAGGTGAGCAACGCGAAGCCGGCTTGCATAAACAGCACCAGGTATCCGGTATTGAGGGTCCAGGCAAAGTTGGTTGCAACCCGGACGTGTCCCACGCTGTCCGCAAGTTTGGCCGCCAGCGGCTCTTTCGCCGCCTGCGCCTGGTAGTCGTCAAAATCTTTTTTATTCTTGGCGTAGTCAGGCGCGTTCTTGTCGGTGGGTTCGGGAACAACAAAAGGATTGCCCGCGGCATCGACGGCGGAATTCTTGTCTCCCGTAGCCGTTCCCGCCGGATCGGGCTTGGCGCCATCGTCGGCCCGGCCCCACGCGGCCAGTCCGACCACCAGCACGAAGGCCAGAAACAATCTGCTTCCGGCGCATGCCAACCATCCCTGCAGAGAGCGTCTCTCTGCTCCGTTGATCATTGTTGAGGGCTCCTTGTATTCGAGTCGCACACCATCCCCGAGCTATTCCACAAAGTTGCGCCAGGAACGAATGTACTTCAGTTCATCCCCAGTTCCCTTCTGCTTCGGCCGCAATTCGGGTTAATGGGCGAAAGTAAATTGAGCCCTGCACTGCGTCCAATAGAAATTTCTTATCGCAAGGATTGGAAAATGGCGTGGGAGGGACACCGCGCGGCATTTACGCGGATCGAGGCGGAAGGGTCCTAAAAAACGCTAGCACCGCTCGGCACGGAGCGGTTTGCCCGGTGCCTTGCGGTGCCTTTCTCCAGAGAAACAAACCAGAGAAACAAACTTGCGCGGACTTACTTACTTCACGAGAATCTTGCCATTCGGATCGAGCGTGCCCTGCACACGTACTCGCTTGCCTTCGAACTTGGCCACATCGGTCTGATGATCGATGTCATAGATCTTGCCGGAGTCATCCTTCAGCACATACTTGTCGCCCTGCTTCACGACTGTGCCGGAGAAGGTTTGAGTATCGGTGCCGGTTGCGGTTGCACCCGAATCCGAACTCTTGGAGCCCGATTGCGGAGCGTTGGCGTCCGGCGACTGCGAAGACGGCTGCTGTGAAGTCGGTGTCTCCGCGCTGGGCGTCTGCTGCGAAGCCGGCGGCATCTCGGGCGACGGGGTCGGCTGTGTCTGCGGCGTGGTCTGATCCGGCGTGGACGTCGACGGCGTGTTCTGGGCTTGAAGCGCGCTGCCCCAGGAGATCATTCCAATGGCGATCGCCAGGGTGGCGAGAAACGAGAGAGACTGAATCTTTTTCACAAATCCTCCAGGAGCCCATGCGGCTCTTCCGGAGTGACCAGCAACCTGTTTGCCATGTCACCGTAGTCTTTTTGTCACGTCATACCCATGCATTGCAACGACACGGTTTAGCCACCGTTGTCAGGAACGACGGTGCGCGCATGTCAGCAATGTTTCCTCGACGGCTACAGGAGACGCTGTAGTCGACCGGACGTGCGTCGTCACCGGTGAGTGATTTCCAGTGGGAATAGTTTTCGCCCAACGAGCAAGAAATGCATGTCGAAATTTCGTCGAGAAGGCGAGGTTTCTTCGTGTACCTTCGTGCCCTTAGTGGTTCATGCCTTTTCAATTCGCGTCCAACTTGCCTGCACATGCGCAAAAAAAGACCGCATTGTCTGCGGTCTTCTTAAGACTAGTGGTTTATCCGTGGAATAAGTGAAAATCCGTGGCCAAAGGTTTTAATGGCGGCCCCCGCCACCACCGCCGTGGCGTCCACCGCCGCCACCACCGTGACGTCCACCGCGCCCGCGTCCACGTCCGCCACCACCGCCGCCAGGACGGCCTCCACGGCCGCCGCGATCGCCACGATCTCCGCCATGCGGACGCTCGCCGCCGCCAACATGCGGTGCGCCTTCGCGGTTGAAGTTCGGCTCGTCGGATTCCTCCGGAAAGTCGCCGCCGCCTTCAATCACCAGCGTTCCCGCCGGTGCCGGCTGCCCTTCGCCCGCCGGAGCCGCCGGAGCAGGAGCTTCCCCGCCCCCCATCTTCGCGCGCTGCTCTTTCAGAATCGCCTTGCGCGAGAGCCGGATGCGGTTGCCTTCCACCGCCAGCACCTTCACCAGCACCTGATCGCCTTCCTTCAGTTCGTCGCGAACATCGGCAATCCGGTGCTCCGCAACTTCGCTGATATGCAGCAAACCCTCCGTGCCAGGAATGATTTCGACGAACGCACCGAAATCCGCCAGCCGCGTGACTTTCCCAAGGTAAGTCTTGCCGACCTCCGCCGTGGCTGTGATGTCGCCAATAATCTGCAGCGCCTTCGCCGCCGACGCCTGATCGCTCGACGCCACCTTCACAAGCCCCGAGTCTTCCACGTCGATCTTGACTCCCGTCTGCTCGACGATCGAGCGGATCATCTTTCCGCCCGGCCCGATAAGATCGCGAATCTTGTCGGTTGGAATCTGCACCGTGTAGAAGCGCGGCGCGTAATCGGAAATCTTCTCGCGCCCGCTCGAAATCACTTCCTCCATCTTGCCGAGGATGTGCATCCGCCCGCGTTGCGCCTGCGCCAGCGCCTCGCGCATGATCTGCGCCGTAATGCCGCCGACCTTGATATCCATCTGCAGCGCCGTGATTCCATCGCGCGTTCCCGCAACCTTGAAATCCATGTCGCCGTAGTGATCTTCCGCGCCCGCAATGTCGGTGAGAATGGCGTAGTCTTCGCCCTCCTTCACCAGACCCATCGCCACGCCGGCCACCGGAGCCTTCAGCGGAACGCCCGCATCCATCAGTGCAAGTGAAGCCCCGCAAACGGTAGCCATGGAAGACGATCCGTTCGACTCCAGAATGTCGGAGACCACGCGCATGGCATAAGGCCACTTCTCCTCTGTGGGCAGCACAGCCGAAATCGACCGCTCCGCCAAAGCCCCGTGCCCAATCTCGCGCCGTCCCGCACCACGCATAAACGCCACTTCTCCAACCGAAAACGGAGGGAAGTTATAGTGCAGCATGAAGCGCTTTTTGGCTTCGCCTTCAAAGCCTTCCAGACGCTGCATGTCGTCGCTGGTGCCGAGGGTAGTCGTGACCAATGCTTGCGTTTCGCCGCGGGTGAAGATGGCGCTGCCGTGGGTGCGCGGCAGAACTCCGGCTTCAATCCAGATCTCGCGGATCTCGTCGAAGGCGCGTCCATCCGGACGCCGCTTCTGATTGATGACCGCCTCACGGAAGATGCGCTCGCGCAGCGTCTCATAATAGTGATTGAGTTTCTGCTTGGCTTCTTCATCGTCTTCCGGCAGGGCGGCGGCCAGCTTCTTCTTGATTTCCTTAACCAGCGTGTAGCTCTCGGCCTTGGGATGCTTCTTGGTGTCAAGCGCGTCGACCAACTCCGTGCCAATCTTGCCTCTCAGATCGTTGTAGTACGCGTCGTCAAACTGCGGAGGCTCAACCTTGCGCTTCGGCTTCCCCGCCTTGTCGCGCAGGTCGTTGATGGCGGCACAAATTTTCTTGATCTCGGTATGCCCGAACTCGATGGCGTCGACTACCGTCTCTTCTTTCACTTCCTTGGCGCCCGACTCGATCATCACGATGCCTTCGGACGTACCCACGACCATGATGTTGAGCAAGCTTTCGCGCATCTCGTTGTACGTAGGATTGACCACGAACTGTCCGTTGACCAGACCAACGCGCACCGCGCCCAGCGGGCCCAGGAACGGAATGTCAGAAACGTGCAGCGCGGCAGAAGCGCCGTTGATGCCGGCCACATCCGGATCGTTGTCGGTGTCGGCGGAAAGCACGAACGCAATCACCTGTGTCTCGCACTTGAATCCTTCGGCGAACATGGGACGGACCGGCCGGTCGATCTGCCGGCTGGTCAGCACTTCGCGCTCGCTCATGCGCCCTTCGCGCTTGATGAAGCCTCCGGGAAAGCGTCCGCCGGCGTAGGTGTACTCGCGGTAATCCACGGTGAGCGGGAAAAAGTCGATGCCTTCGCGCGGGTCGGCGTTGGCGGTGGCAGTGGCGAGAACCACGTTCTCGCCGATCCGGACCACGGCCGATCCGTGGGCCTGCTTGGCTAATTTTCCGGTTTCAAACGAAATGGTTTTGCCGCCGGCGAGGCTGACGGTTACTACAGTTGGTTCTGGTTTCATGAATTTTCCTTCGGAGTGCTTGGAGCGATGAGCCGAGAGTGATGAGCAATGAGTGAAGAGCGATGAGCCGGCCCGTGGTCTGCCCTTCGCGGTTTTCGAAGGGTGCGAGTTCCAGCGGATGCTGGAGACACCTCACCCGATCTCAAACTGTGGAATGGATCGACAGCGCTTGAAAAACGCACGTGTGGAGATTTCCTCGATGCCGTCCGTCTCACCAGAGACGGTGCTCAGAAATAGCCCGGTAAAGATTTCGGGTGCCCCATTCTGAAATCGCGCATTTTGCGGTTTTAGAGTGGGGATTTTCCGGACCAAGCTTACTTGCGGATGCCGAGTTTAGTGATGACGGTCTTGTAGCGCTCGGTATCGTATTTCTTGAGGTAGTCGAGCAAGCTACGGCGCTTGCTCACCAGCATGAGAAGGCCGCGGCGCGAGCCGTGATCTTTCTGGTGCGTCTTGAAGTGCTCCGTCAACTGGCCAATCCGTTCGCTAAGCAGAGCGATCTGGACTTCTGGGCTTCCGGTGTCGCTCGCAGTTCTCCCGTACTGGTCAATGAGGGATTTCTTTTGCTCTCTGGCTAACACTAAACTGGTGCACTCCTGTTCTTAATCGATTGTCTATGTGACGTTTAGAGAATATCACGGCGCGTTGTGCACCGTAAAGACGATGGAGTCATGAGAACTGCACGCTCGTTCGGAATCCCCTCGGCCGTATCCTTCACTTGGGGTTGTCGGTTGGTGGTCGGTGGCTCGGAATTGTGGCCGAGATTTCCTGAAGCAACGGACGCAGCGCGTCCACGGAAATCCCAAGAGTGCTGCCGGAAAAACCATCCATATATGCGAAGTTCACGCCAATGACTTCGCCCTTTGAGTTGAGGACCGGCCCTCCGCTTCCGCCATGGGCGCTGGAGGCATCGTAGACGAGCTTGTCTCCGACAATGTCCCCGAGATGCCCGTACGTCGTCGACGGACGAATCAACGACATCGCCGCCAGCTTCCTCACGGTGTCGATATCGTTGTGCTTGTATGCAAGACGCTCGTAGACCTCGGACGGAGACCTCGCCACCATCCCCTGCGTGCCCAACGGATATCCGATCACGACCACCACTTGTCCGGCAGGACCTGGGGAACTCGCCAGCGGCAGCACAGGGAGGTTCCGCGTGATATCGGAGTCCTCGGTTCGCAGGACCGCCAGATCGGATGTCTTCGAAATAGATCCGGGCAGCAGTCGCACCGGCTTGGGTGAGTTCGGAAAGTAAACTACGAGATTCTCAAGCGTAGGCGTGGCGCCGCGATCGATCAACCGCTTGGCATCCGGATCTCCGTACCAAGGCTCAGCGATGTGACGATTCGTGGCCACCAATCCGTCGCCGATCAGAAAACCTGTGCCCGAAATCCGCGTCCGGATGATCGGAGGCTGGTTACCGAACCCCACATGATAGGCACCATAAACGTAGCCGATGGAATCGCGGTAACGATTCAAGACTACCGTGGGAGCCGCCAATTCCTGCTTCAACTGCTCCACCTGTCCCGTAAGTTGGCGGACCTCTGCCCTCAGATCATCGACTGGAGATTTTTCGGAAGTTCCACGAGCGGAATGACAAGCGACCCCACTCACCAACAGCATGGCGACAGCAGACACAACAACAGCCAGCACCTGCTTGCCCCTGTTACAACTGACAGTTCGTACCCTAGTCTTTTTCAAGTTCAAGTTGAAAGGCTAGATGCAACGGAGGTAAGCCTCGTTGCTTAAAAGCAAGTTTATTAGAGCAAGTTTATTGCCACAAGTCTAGGGAAAGAATCTTGATATCCCGCTTCTTCCGTACCAGTAACGCTGATGGTGCCCGGCTCTCCACGTTGTAGCACTTTTCAGCAGATGGGGAGCGGATGGTCCGTCTCCCGTTTCCAACTATGGGCCCTTCTCAACTCCCGAGGGTGCCCCGTTCAAGCTTTGCTTGAGTGGGGGTTTTGACTGGGATGTTCCTTCGTCACAAACATCCTCAGGGCTGTACCAATAGCTGGTCCCATGCCCTGGGGACTGAAGCACTTCCAGGAAACCCGACAAAACCATTTCCTCACGTTCAGTTGCTACCGCCGACAGCCGAAGCTAGCCACTGCGCAAGCATGTGAAATCTTCGTCTGCGCGCTGGAGGGGGTTCGGCAAGCCTACGGACTCTGCGTCTACGGATATGTAATCATGCCCGAGCATGTGCATCTGCTGGTCAACGAGCCGGATCGCAGCAACTTGGCGCAGGCGCTGAAATCCCTGAAGCAGGGCGTGTCCCGGCGCCTTGCCCTGCGGGCCCAGGAACCGTTCTGGCAACAGCGTTACTACGATTTCAATGTTTGGAGCGAGCAGAAATTTGTGGAGAAGCTCCGCTATCTGCATCGCAATCCGGTGAAGCGCGGCTTGGTGGCTAAGCCTGAGGACTGGGATTGGAGCAGCTTCCGTCATTACGCGACCGGGGAAACGAGTTTGGTTGAGATTGAGTCGCAGTGGACCGCGCGGCGTCGGGAACGGGCTGGCGTTCTTTTAACCGCCACATTGCGGAGTCCGGAAAAACCCCGCTCAAGCCGAGCTTGAACGGGGCACCCTCGGGAGTAGAAGTGACAAAAATGGCAGAAAAGCAAGATGAAACCGGGTGCCCCATTCTAACGTCGCGCACTTTGCGACGTTAGAGTGGGGATGTTGACCTTCCGGTAGTCCCGCAAGAAAACCTCAGCACAAACAAGCCTCGGTCTGTGTACTTTCGGTATCCGGTCCAGGTTGTAGCCTGCGCCACCCGCCACCCTCAGGAGTAGGAGTGACAACAATGGCAGAAAAGCAAGATGAAACCGGGTGCCCCATTCTAACGTCGCGCACTTTGCGACGTTAGAATGGGGATGTTGACCTTCCAGAAGTCCAGCAAGAAAACCTCAGCACAAACAAGCCTCGCTTTGTGTGGCTTTGATATCCGGTCCATTGTAGCCTGGGCCACCCGCCCACACAGATTTGTTCTACCGTGAAAGGCGGGCCACCCGCGGCCTAAGCGGGCGATCCCGCAGGTCCCTTACTACCTCCGCCGGATATGTCCTTCCCACCGTCCTTTCGAACTCCTCCCATCTCCCTATCTCTCGAAAAAGCGTCGCGATGTCATCGAGATCTCTCGTCGACACTTGTCTCTCCACAATTTCCCCGAGAATACCTTGGGATAGTGCAGCCGCTTGGTCGACACGGCCGGCGCGGAAATAAACGATCCCCGCAGTGCTGGGTCGGACCCTTGCTAGCGTGGGAAGCGCTGCCAGTTCTGCAATTGCTGCTTTATCTTGTCCCCTCAATGCATATCGCGCCCAGGCTGTAACGAAATCGGCTTCCGATGCTAACTTGACCTTAAACTGCCCAATTAACTCTTCTGCCTCGTCGCGTCGGGCGGCATAGTCGAGCATATAGATACAGCGAGACACCGCGGTTGAAGACGGTTCGGACGTCCTGATTATTTCCAGAAGCACATCTGCGGAAGTCGACTCCTTGTCTTCAAGGTTGTACGCCTCGGCGAGTTTGATCCCAAACTTCGCGTCCCGGCTCCCGGCGCCCCGCCAAAGGGCACGTACAAAGTCGAGGTTGGGTCGCCATTCGTTAGGGTTTCGGTGAACCGACGCCGTAGGTTCGAAATGCCTGCTCACCACGGACCAGAGGTATTGCTCGCTGGAATCGCGGGTGATTTCCCAAAGGCGTTGAGCTCTTCTCAGGATCGACGCCGACGGAGCGTTTCTCACCTCGTAGAAGCGAAGGAGTTCACGGTACGTCTCCGGATGGCTGAAGGATTCCGCGTACTCCTCCATGTCCTGTACGGCGCCGTCGGGATCCGTGCGAAGCTTTTCCCATGCGGTGTTAATCAGATCATTCACCTTGGGTTGAATCGTTTCCTTTGGCAGGAAAGACGCGAAGAGTCTCAGGTAATCTCTGTAGAGGATAGATTCGTCCGGGTTCGTGCCGCCCCCCACTCTGAGTGCTTCTCCCATTTGCAGAGCTGCTTCGTGGTGGAGAACAAATGCGCTCTTGAGGCAGAGCGTATCTCTGCTGTCTTCCGCTTGTTGATTCAATATCGATATGATGCGATCCGTTACCTCCCGCTCCTCGTCTGGACTCCGCATCTCCGGAAGTCGGCTCACAGCTACCATGATTTCGAGGTCCGCTCCACCGCTGTCGCGTCTCGACCTCCTCAGGCTCCTAAGCACCGCTCGGGCGCCTTCCAAGTTCTCTAGGGTCGGCAGAACCAAGCACAGTAACTTGTCCGCCATCAGCGACGTCGCGACGCCGCCCATTTCGTTGATACCCGTTCGCGAATCGACTAAGAGAAAGTCAGGCTGGAACTCGTCAAGGATGCGTAGCTGCAGCTCTTTAAAGATCTGTACACCCTGCGCTCCTGGTTCATAGAACAGCTTGTGCCAGTTAATGCGCGACAGCTTGGTCCAGTAATCCGCCGAAGGGACGCGCCCAGCTGGCATGAGGTGCACCAGCGGTTTCGCGGTCCCCGGCACGGGAACGTCTACAACAAAATCTCGCAACGGGGCACTGACGTCACCTTCTGAGAAGAATTCGTTGACGTAGTCCACCGCTCCCTTATCAACCTCGAGCGGCGTGCCGTCCTTGTTGCGCGACAGCTTGTAGTGTAGGCCGGGAGCTTCTAGGTCAAAGTCGAGCGCCATAACCCTGAATCCGAATTTGGCCAGATAGAAGGCTGCATTCGCCAGCGCTAGGGACCGACCGGTCCCTCCTTTATATGAGTAAAAAGTAATTGTTTGCATATGTCCCTATCGGGCAGGCGCAAAAAGGCATTGTCTCTCTGCGATTACTCCTGCGATCCTGACGCATCGCTGTATCTCCCCGTGCCTCTCTAGGCGCTGGTATCGGAAATTACGGCATTTTGTTCCAGGCATGCCGGCGGTATCCGTCGTAGCGCCACTATTCTTGGCCTCTGCCCCCGCCCTACTGGCCTTCATAGCGCCCCTTAATAGATCGTTGATACGTGTCTGGTAGCCGGGTCCTTGGCTCTTGAGCCACGCGAGGACGTCCGCGTCCAGGCGCAGACTCACTGCCTCTTTCACCGGACGATAGAACTTGCCGACTACCGCTCCCGTCCAGTCCAAGGTTTCGGGAATGTCTGACGTGTCGATATCCTCATCCCGCATGCGCGCCAGTGCTGCCAATTCGTCGTCGATTTTCTTACTCCGATTCTTCATAGCTCTTCTTCTCCTGCGGCGTCGCTTTTCGTGCCGATATGATTCTCACGACCTCTTCGGGCCCCTGTTCCTCCTCGGCCGCTTCTTCGGTCCACGTGTGTACGACCAGAACAATCACAGAGGCGCCCACCATTCCCATGGTTCGCCACCGCGGTTTTTTTCGTCGTCCCATTCGAACCGCATTCTCCGGGCAAGTGGATCGTCAAACACGAGGCATCAGTATATACAGTTACGCATATTCACAGAAAAGTACGGAGTCAGCTTCACCAAATACTCCTGCTATGTATATACACTATGGTAATGGCAAATTGCAAGCCAAAATGCCACATCAAAAAAGAACGGAGGAAAACCTGGGGAGGGGACGTTCCCCGATTTCTGCCGCCAACGCGGACGGCACGAGTTTCGTAAGTGCTTCACAAAGATGCCGTCCCGACTTTTTCCACAGTCCCTTGTGACATCCAACCTTGCCTCTACATCTCAAATCAGCAATCATCGTCGAGGCCGGGACGATCGAGTGAAAACACGCTTCGTCCCGTTTTGGAACCACGTGTCCCACATCGGCACTAAGCTCTTTCCCATCAAGATTTTGCCCGCAAGTGATTGTGCCCCATAGATCTTGGGGGATTTCACACCCTAACGCGATCATTCCAATCGATCGAGGGGAGAGGGGGATACCCGCCATTTCAAATTCACTTCTCCGCACCCGCCCTCGGCACTCCGCGCGAGCCAAATTTTTCTTGCCCGCTCCTTGGCCGCGAGCTAACGGGTGGTGCCCGCAAAATCGTTCGACAGGAGTACACACCTATGTCCGCAGACGAAAACATTCAGCTCATGCGACGCTGGTTTCAGGAAGTGTGGAACGAGGGCCGAATCGAGACGGTTTACGAATTGCTTTCTCCGCGCGGAGTCGCCAGGGGACAACGATCCGCGGAAGCGGAAATTCGTGGGCCAGAGGAATTCGCGAAATTCGTGGGTGAAATTCGCGGCGCGTTTCCGGATATCCAGGTCAAGGTCGAAGACGTGTTCGGAGCCGGCGACAAGGTGGTCGTGCGATGGTCGGGCGTGATGACTCATGCAGGAGATGGTCTCGGGCTTCGCGCGAGCGGCCGGACCGTGCACACCGGAGGAATTTCGATCGCCCGTATTGTCGACGGAAAGATCGTTGAGGGCTGGGATCACTGGGATCAGCTCGGAATGCTCGAGCAAATTGGCGCATATAAGCAGACCCTCGAAGCGGCGTAAGGGTACTGAGAACCCAGGCCCCGGTGGGCCGGGCTTGGCGGCTCGCGCTAGCTCACCCAGAAGTCCTCGACTGCGGCGACCGTTCGCTTCGCGAACGATCGTCTTCCCTCGGGATGACAGAGTACTTTCGTCCGCACCGATTCCGGCCTGCCCTTTTGGATTCGTTGACTTCCCCTTCCCCCTGTGTGAGAATCCGCCCAAGAGGCCGCTTTGCGGGGGCAAGGGCGCGCAATTTTCCGAACGCAAACAGCGCTTTCCGCTGGCGAATCCCTAACTCACAACAATGACTGCTTTCCCCATGAAGGCCGGCGCTCCGCAATCTCGATCCGCCCGCAGCCCAGGGAGGAACGCTTGAAGCTCGTCATTGTGGCCGGAGCCGTGCTTCTGTCCGCCGTCGCGGGCTGGTCGGATTGGCGCAGCCGGCGTATTCCGAACTGGCTCACGGTTCCCGCTTTCGTGCTGGGAGTCGCCGCCAACACACTTTTGTCCGGCTGGGTAGGACTCAAGACTTCCCTGCTCGGCGCTTTGGTGGGTTTGGGACTTTTGCTGCCGTTTGTGCTGGTGCGCAGCCTCGGTGCCGGTGACTGGAAACTCGCGGGTGCTCTCGGCTCATTTTTGGGTCCAAGCCTGCTGATGAATCTGCTGCTCCTGTCGGTGTTCGTCGCCGGGCTGATGGCCGTCGGCCTGATTATCTACAAAGGACGAGTGCTGCAGAGCCTGCGCAATATCGGTCACATCCTCGTCTCGCTGGTCACCTTCCAGCTGCCCGGATCGCGCGTCTCGCTCGACAACCCCGATTCGCTTAAAATCCCGTATGGGGTCGCGTTGGCCCTGACGATCGTGTTCTACGGCATTAGGAGTCTGTGGGGAGAAGGACTATGAAACACTTCCGAAACGCCCTGCGCAGACTCAGATACGAAACGCGCGGCGCCGAAATCGCCGAAGCCGCGGCCGTGCTGCCGCTGATGTTCATGATCCTGCTGGGAATTTTCTGGTTTGGCCAGGCTTTCAGCATCTATGGTGCGATTACCCGCGCAGCCCAAGAGGGAGCGCGTGCTGGTGCGATTCCTTATTGCGCGACGTGCACAGTCGTTTCGCCCGCCGCCACCAATGCCGCCAATGCGGCGCAAGCCGCGCTGCAGGCGTCCCGGCTCGATCCCACCCAGGTTCGGTTTCCGGTTCCGAGGCCCAGTTTCCTGGCTTGCGCCGGCTCGGCGGCGGTGACTTGCTCTTCCGGCAGCAACCCCAACGCTTTTTGCGTGCAGGCTCCCATTCAAATGACTAACCCCGGCGGAGGAACCAACGGCCTTTGTGGAGTCTCGGTGTCCTTCCAGTATCCGTTTCAGATGTCGTTGCCGTTCACCACGCTGAATAATCGACAAATCTGGCTGAACGCGACGGCACAGGTTCGCCTGGAGAACCAATGATGCTGGAGAACCAATGATCGGCGAACGAATGATCGACAAGCCCGCTATCGGTGGATGGTTGAGCTTCTGTTCGCCGCTGCTGCGCGGTGAGCGGGCGGCTCAGATCGTGGAATTCGCCGTGGCCCTGCCCTTGCTCGTGGTTTTTGTAGTGGGCATCTTCGATTTCAGCGGCGCGTTTACCTTGAAGCAGCGATTGACCAACATTGCGCGGGATGCCGCGCGCGCCGCCGCTGTCGATCCGGTGAACGATTTGCTGCATCCGTCGAATGCTCTTCCGCAATCAGTGATGGATGCATTTCAGACCATCGATAGCAGTCTGCTCGCGAGCAAGCTCAACGATTGCGGCGTTACCGCCAGCGGTTCGCCCACCGGTTTAACTTGGACATTCACCGCGCATGGGAACGGCTGTCCTGCAATCGGCCTGACCATCACCATTAACCGCGGTTACTATTTCCCGCCCACCGGGGCCAATCCTCCCGGCGTGAGTTGCACGGGCCAGAATCCGAATGGGCAGACGAGTTTCGTCGGCACTTGCGTCAGCATTCAATATTTCTATCCCTGGCGATTTGGACGCGCCGCCTCCCTGCTTGGAGCCAGCATGATTCTGCCGCCGCAGATAGAAGGCATCGCCGTCGCCATGAATGAGAATTGAGCGTTTATGAAAAAACCGGCAATCTCGAGGTCGCACGCAATCACCGGCAACGAGCGCGGCGTCACCATGGCGCTGGTCGCGGTGGCCATGGTAGCGATCATCGGCATGGCAGCGCTATCTATCGATGTAGTTACTCTGTATTTGGACCGGGAGGAGGCTCAGCGCTCTGCCGATGCCGCTGCGCTCGCCGCCGCCAGAGTTTTGGCAGTCTCCGGCATCACGGGAGATCCCAGCAATAAATCAGGAGATTGGGGAAAAATCTGCGGCCCCGGCGGCTTGGCAACGCAGGCCGCACAAGCGATAGTTGGCCAGAACACGGTAGCCACCGCAGCGCCGGGAACGGTCAATGTTTCTTACTCGGCAGGAACCGGAAGCGTCGGCTCGATCACTTCCAATGCCGATTGCCAGACGTTGTCTTCGACCGCCTTCGGAGTCAATCCGCTGGTGACGGTCAAGGTCACTCGCACCGGACTGCCGACATTCTTTTCGCGCATCTGGGGCAACACTGCAAACAGTGTCAGTGCCACAGCAACCGCTGAAGCCTACAACTCTGCGGGCACCGTCGGGAACCAGACCTCGGGTACCATCACTCCGGTGCAACCGATGTGCGTGAAACCCTGGGTCGTTCCGAATCAAGATCCCCTGAATCCCGCGTTCAACGGCACGAACTACTGCAACGCCGCCGGGGGCCCGGGCGCCTGCAACAAACTAGTGGACCTAAACAGTGGATCGATTATTAACCCGGGAATCTCGGTCGGAGGATCGGGAGTGATTGGAGAAAATTTTTGGCTCAACTCCGACTGCCGGAAGAATGGGGGCAGTTGCACATTCCGGCAGGGCAGCGGTCAGCCCCAAGCCAACTTCGACAACGGTAATGGAAATATGGTGGGGCCTCCCGCTTATCCCAATCTGCTTTATGTTCCCGGGCAGGTCAACGGGACGCCGACCGCAGTGCCCTCTTGCTCCGGAGCTGAGGCTTACGAACAGGCCATCACCGGCTGCGATCAGCCCACGAACTATCAGTGCGGTGTACCGAATGCCAATTGGGTAGATCTAAGCATCAACCCGAATTCTCCGACGACCAACGGAGTTCAGTGTCTGACCAATCAAGCGAATAATCTGGATTTGAACGTATCCACCGGCCAGGACTACTTAGCGAACTCACCTCCCGGGACTCTCGGCCAGCCCAGCGTCTACCCTTTCCAGATTCTGGCCGGAACAAGCAATCCCATGATCAGCGCCGGACTCGCTGCTGGAACGCCCATCACCAGCAGTTCCTCTATTGTTGCCCTTCCTATTTACGACAATACGCAAAGCATCAATCCATCCGGTACAACCAATGTGACGTTTGTGGGATTCCTGCAGGTGTTCATCAATGCGGTGGATGGCAAGGGCAACTTCAACGTAACCGTGCTCAATGTCTCCGGATGCAGCAACGGAAGTGGCGGAAATGTCGGCACTCCCATACCCGGCACTTCTCCCGTGCCGGTGCGATTAATCACTCCTCCGTAGCGGGCGAGAATCATTCTTTTAGTTTGCTGAAGGTGGGATTGTGCTACTGCGGGGTGTTTTCCTCGTCCGGCGGCCTCATATCGGGCTGAGGCTGGCCCGGTGCGCCCTGCACGGGAGGAGGAACGACGTTGTTCGGTGGTGGATTATAATCGTCGTCGGCAGTGTTGTTCGCTCGCGCCTGCGTGGGAAACGACGGTGTGAAGTTCATCTCGACGCGCGGGGTCAGAATCACTTTATCCAGTTGGCGCGGATCGCTGGCCGAGTTGAGAATCAGGAAATTGAATCGCGAGCCGTTCAGCAATCGTGCCAGGACTTCAGGAGCCGGCGCGGGCTCGATCGCCGCAACCACTCTCTCCTGCTCCGCTCCCGGAGGAATCGAGATCTCCGCTCCCGTCTTTTGCTGCACGGCATGCAGAACTTCTGAAAGCGTGGCCTTATCCGACGAGATGCTCAGCAATCCGTGCTCATAAGACACCTGCAGCGGCGGTTGCGCCGGGCTGACAATGCTCAGCGGCTCTGAGCTGATTGTGTAGTTCGCCGCCACCAGGCCCGGACGCCTTGCCGGCTGCGCATCTTCCGCCGATGCACCTGCTCCTCTACCTGTCACTTTGATAATGACGGTGCGGCCATTGGGAAAAACCTGGTACGACTGCGCGGTTGTCAGATCGAGCACAACGCGGGTGACCGGAGGCTTCTTCTGAAACAGGCCCACCCGCACATCTTTAACTTCTCCACGCTCCACCGACTGGCTGCGCACCTGATTGCCCGGAACAGCGTTGGGAAAATCGACCACTAGCCGGTCCGGCCCACTCAGGATTTGGGTCTGCGGAATGATGCGGTCGCTGGCTTCTACTTCAATTTCGACCGTGTCTTTGCTTCCCAATACTTTGACGGAGCGAACCGACACCTGGGCAACCGCTGGAAGACTGATCAGTCCAGCACAGAGCAAGCCGGCAAGCAGCCGTCTCGCGGTAAGTCGCGGAAGTTTGTGCATGAAAACCTGCGCCCGGGTGATATTTGGGTGATTCTAAGACGGATTCTAGCAGCGTTCTCAGGAGCAGGAACTTACGTTGGTATTAGAACTTCTGGTTCTCCTAGCTCGGACTATCGGGTCAGCGGCTTCAGGATTTCTCCCAAAATGTCCGGCTGATCAGATACTCGCTCCAGATGCGGATTCTTATCGCCATCGTGATATGCGATCGAGTAGGTTTTGAAAAATTGCGCGTTTTCCAGCAGCAGTTCGATGGGCTGATCGCTTCCCTTTGCGGCCTTCACCGCGTCATGCAAAACGCTGGGCGACCACTTCCGTCCATTCACCGCGATGAGCGTCATGCCCGGCCCCACGCCTGCCTGGTGCGCGGGCGATCCTACAATGGCATCGCGGATCTTGCCGTTCTTGCCCACGCTGAAGCCTAACGAGTAGGAAAAGTCGGCGGATTTGGAAAGCTTCTCGATCGCCTTCTCAAACACGTTCGGTTGTTCGTTGTAGACCAATTTCCAGCCGCCGCGCTCGATCCCGCCCAGCGGGGCATGCGTGGTCACAGCATTCACGCGCTCGCTGAGCAGCCGCGCCCAATCGTACGGCGCAACCTCATTCAATGTGCGCACCACATCGTCGAACGTGTAGGGCACGACTTTCGGCGGACCGCTTTCTCCGCCATGGAACCGCCGGCAGAAATCGTTGAGCGAGCGCTCTCCGTGCGTCTGCTGCCGGATGATCGAATCCACCTCCAGCCAGATCAGCTGCCCCTCCGGATAGTAATCCAGGCTTCTCCGCCAGTTCGCCCACTCCCGCGAGTACAGCGTGCGCAGCGTCTGCACCGAGATCGCTGTATCTTCCAGCGGCCGCCAGGTGCGACCGGTGCGGTGATCGAGCATGGCCGCGGTCTCCGCCAGGGCTTCCCGGTATTGCGCATCGGTCAGCAGGCCGGTGCGCGCCGCCAGTACGTTGCCCAGATAATCCGTCAATCCCTCATAGACCCAGAGCAGGTCACCGATCATCGGCTCCTGATAATTGGCAGTCGCCAGCCCGGCCGGGCGCCGGTATTTTCCGTTCCACGAATGCGCGAACTCGTGCGGAACCAGATCGGCATAGAGCATGCCCAAGTCGGGATCCAGCAGCGTACGCTCGGCCGCCACGCTGTCGTTCGATTCATGATGTTCCACCCCGTGTCCACCAACCTGATCGCTCAAGGTGAGCAGGAAGTGATATTGCCGGTAATGCCGCGCGCCGAACAGCGCCCCGGTTTCCCCGACCAGCTTCTGATAGGCCGCAAGTTCCTTGGGAGTCATCGCCAGATCGGCTTCGTCATCGGCGACCATGTCCATCACGTGAACCGGAGTTTCCCCTGGCTTCGTGAGCTCGATCTGGCGATAGTGCGCTCCGGCAATCAGCGGCGAATCGACCAGCGTGGTCAGCGACACGGGAGCAAATTCCACTTCGTCTCCCGTGACCTGCGATACCGGCAATGCGGTCCCGAACTTCCATCCGGCCGGCAGCGTGACCGAGGGCGCAAACGTCACATCGTCAGAACGCGTCCCCTTCGGATAGAGCAAAACCGCATTCCAGTTCAGATCCAGCAGATTCGAAGACGCTGCCGGCCCTCCGCCTCCCGCGCTGTCTTCGGTGGTGATGGCGTCCAGCGAAACGTCCAGAGCTTCCGCACCTGGCGGTACGTTCAGGTGAAACTCGTACATCTCCACTGGGTCCCGCTGCCAGACGACAGCGTGTCCCGCGGACTCCATGCGAATGCCCGTCAGCCCGCCGATGGGACCGCTTGGCCGGTGATTTCCCGGAATCCACTTGGGGAACACCAGCGACATTGGGCCGGGGTGAGCGGGAATCTGCAAGTGCGCGTGATAAATGTTCCGCGGCGCATCAGTCAAATCCACATGGAGCCGAATGGATTGAGCTGCCAGGCACGGCAGCAAAAGAAACAATGACGGAAGCAGCAAAATGAAAAGCCGCCGAAAAACCAGCCGCACCGAACGCCTCCTGAGGAACAAAGTCTGAAGGCTATCGGAATCAGCTGCACCTGCGCAAGGCTGACAGACGGGAGCATCCTTTAAATTGTTTTGCGAGTCAGCTCAAGCAACTACATTCCGGGCGAAACGGTGTCGAGCTTTCCAATAAATGGCGGCCAGTCCGGAGATCATCAGCAGCCAGGTTGCGGGCTCAGGAACTTCCCCGCCCGTCTCGCACGGATCGATCTTCTTCTTATTCTTTCCGTTGCCTGTCTCCGTAGGAAATACATCGGCTTCGCCCGACGTCGGTTTCTTCGTGCCAATGCCGCAAACACTCTGCACGGGCAGCGGCGGAGGAGAGATTGGGACCCAGTTTCCACCCTCGAGGGGATCATAAAAACTCAGAGGTCCGAAATCCGCGGGACGGTTCGCCAGAGCAGCTTGGAGGGGAGCGGGAAGCGCGGCGGTTGAGGTGCCCATGGCCGGCAGCATCGGCTCATCAAATTTGGCCGCCGGAGGCTCGAAAGTCGAAGTCGCTTGCTGCGGAGTTTCTTCCACACGATTGCCGCAGCGGGTGCGCGCCGTCAGGCTGCCGTCAGTGAGCAACGTCTCGCCCTTTTTGAGGCGAATGGGATGCCGCGTCCAATAAAGCCTGTTTCCGATGCGATAAGAAACATATACCTCGCGCGCCAGCACCACCTTCACCACGTGGGCGCGCCCGTAGTCGAATCCGGCGTAATGCTCGGCGACCACCGGATCGTGTTCCGTGGCCCACTTCAATTCGCGCGCATCGCGCACGCCGCCAGGCACCACCGAGTAGGGGTACACAGGACGGTTCTCCATCTGGCGCAACGACTCCTGCTGTGTGAGCTGCAAGACGTTGCGCGCTTCGGCTGCCCTGCCGTTCGCTTCAGGATTGCGACCAGCGCGGAATAACGATGGGCTGAGATGCTGCAGCGCGACCGAAGCGAATCCCACGGTAAGCAGCGCACACACCGCCAGCAGTAGGACGCGACGAAGGCGGCGATTTCGGCGATGGCGACGGGTCCGACGGCGCCGCAGAACCGTTGCAGAACCCACTTCTTCCGCTTGACTCGACAACTTCTACCCTACCTTTTGACGACCAGACTTTTTGGGGGGGACTCTGGTCGAAGGACACCCAACCGCATTCGTGCAGTTTCGGTGCCATTACCGGGCGCCCAATTCTCACATAACGCAGAGGATGTGGGCTGTGATGGCGATCATGCTACCAGAGACCGCATACGTTTGCACAAATAAGTTGGGTAAGTACTGTGCAAATCGGGGACGCATGGGACGACGGGAAGACTCTGGCTAGCGACAGCGCGTCACGCCGCAGGCCAAAATCAACTAGATTCGCCGTCTGCCCCATCACTTTGGGGCACAAGCCAGCTCTCGTTACTTTAGTAACATGGCAGATTCCCCTTTCCGGAATGTCCAGAAACACGCCGGTTCCAACTCATTCGATGGCATAGTCAATCTTGATTCCCCGCTTCTCGATCTCCTCGAGGAACAAGTCGGCCGGCACGTCAGTTTCCTGCAGAACTCCGCCTCGTTTGTCGATGGCTCCCGACGCCAGCATCTGCACTACGATCGAAGCCGGGAAAGCCGTGGTGCGCATCATTGCACTCATATCCGTCTTGGCATCGTAGGAATCCACCATGGTGAACGAAGCCACGCGTCCTTTCAGCCGTCCGCCCAGCAATCCGCGCACGCCCGCTCGATTCACCGACTCATGCGCCTCCAGCCGCATGATGCAGACGTCCGGCCCCTTGGAAGCAAACTTACCTTGAAAGATTTTCGACATCATGGCGCGCGGGGAAATTTCAGCGTTGCCGAACTTCATCTTCTCGCTCGAGAACAGTCCCAGCTCTTTCAGTTCGCAGAGCAGGTCGTAGTGTCCGGGATAGCGCAGGGTTTTTTCGAAGCACTCGCCGACCCGGCCTTCAAAGGTTTCCGGCAAGGTCGAAGTTCCACCCGAAGTATGAAAGGCGACCAGCGGCGAGAAACCGGCAATGTGAAAATCTTCCGGCTCGGTCAGGGGATCGATGGTGGTCAATTTCCCTTTGCGAAGGATGCGTGCCGGTTCCACGTATTCGTTGATCAGTCCTTCGACCGAGAAAACCAGTTGATAATGAAAAGGCGGCGTGGGTCGCGCTGGCAAGCCGCCCACATAGAGGCGCAGCGCGTCGGCGCTTCCGCCCAAACGGCGCACCAATTCGCCGCCCAGGATCGACGCCATTCCCGGCGAAAGCCCGCAGTCGGGAGCCAGGGCTATGCCGCGCTTCTCCGCCTTTTTCGAAAGCGCCAGTTCCTGGCGCACAACGGTATTGTTGCCGCCCAAGTCGGCAAAATGGCAGCGGGCCTCGACCGCTGCTCGCGCCAATCCCAGGTTCAGGAAATAGGGCACTGCCGAGAGCGCCGCATCGTGGCCCGCCATCACTTTCGCCGCAGCCTTTTCGTTGCTGGCTTCGAGCGCGACGGCCTTGACTTTCTTTTCTCCAACGATGCGGTTGACCCGCGCCGCCACGTCGCGAGCACGCTTGGAGTCGCTGTCGGCCAGAGTTATGGAATTCACTTGCGGCGTGCGCGCCATATCAAACGCCGCCGCCGAGCCCATCATGCCGGAACCAATCACCAGCAATTTCATGGAATATCCCTCCTGAATTTCGATTTTTGAGTTCGCAGTGGTCCGAGCGTTGCGCATAGGGAAGGCACAGTTTCGTCGCAGCCAACTGGCGATGAGAATGGGTTGAGCCCAAGAAGCCTGGCTCAAGAACTCAAGACAGGAGCGATGGGAAGGGACTAGAGACCCGCGGAAGCGATGCGATCACAGATATAGCGGCGGAGATCTAGCCTTAGGAGTTTCACAGAAGATCATATCATCCCCGGGCTCTATATTCTGCCGCACCGTGTTCCCTGGATCGTGACTCAATTCAGCGAAAAGGAAAACCTCTAACCACAAAGGGCACTAAGGATCACGAAGGAATTCATTGTAGAGGGGTTCCTTCGTGGTACCTCGTGTCCTTTGTGGTTTTGAGTTTGCTTCCGCTTCCAACTGAGCCAGCCACCGTTCCCAGCCGCCGGAAGTTTGCAAAAGCCATCGGCTGAAAACCGTAGGCGATCCTGTTGGAAAATTTGTCCGACCCGGCTTCCAACATTCCACGCCCAACCGGAGTCCAATCTCTATGTCTTCGCCCGCCGTCACCAACGGTTCGAAGATCGAGACTCCGACGCCCTCAGGTCCACCGCGCCGTACCATATCTTCCCGCCGCACCCTGATCGTATCCGTCGCCCCGGCGGCCATCATCTTTTGTCTGGCCGCGGTTTTTTATATCCACTATTGGCCCTTCTCGCAAAAAGCCGTTCTCGAAGATTTGAAGGAAGCCAGTGACAGCACGGTCACCGTTCAAAGGTTTCATCCCACTTACTTTCCCCCAGGCTGCATCCTTGACGGAATTGAGTTCCGCCATGGAGCCGATCAACTCAAGCTCATCTCGATTGAGAAGCTAATTGTGGAAGGAAGCTACTCGGAAATTCTGCGGAAGCATGTTCCACGCATCATCGCTGTCGGCGCGCATATTTTCATTCCGCCTTTCGGCAGTAACGTCACTTTTCACACGCAACCTTCCTCTACCGTGGTGGATGAGATCATAGCCAACGGAAGCTATGTCGAGTTTGAATCCAAGAATCCACACGCGCAACCATTTCGCTTCGACGTTCACGAAGCAACGCTAAACCACGTGCAGTCAGACGCGGCGATTCACTACCGGCTGAAGTTTCACAATCCGAACCCTCCCGGAGAGATTGCGGTCAGCGGAATTTTTGGCGGCTGGGCAAAGGGACATCCCGAGGACACTCCGATTTCCGGAGACTATACGTTCGATCACGCCGACCTCGGAGTCTATGGCGGCATCGCGGGCACACTGGCTTCTACGGGAAAATTCGAAGGCGCATGGAAGCACATCAATGTCTCGGGAACGACCAGCGTTCCCGATTTCGAAGTAAAGTCCGGCAGCCACAAAGTGAAGCTTGATTCCAGGTTCGAAGCCTATGTTGACGCCATGCACGGTGACACGTTCCTCACGAGAGTGCTCGCGCATTTCGGACGGACTCATCTGCTGGCGGCAGGCAGCATTGCGGGATCGAAAGGACGCACGGGCAAATACGCCGAGCTCGAAATTTCCTCTCGCAGAGGACGCATCGAAGACGTCCTCGGCCTCTTCGTAAAAGAGCGCTCGCCCATGTCCGGGCCGTTAGTACTGCGGACGCACGCAGAGATTCCGCCGAGCGACGAACCGTTCCTGAAAAAGGTCCGGCTGGATAGCGGCTTTGGCGTCGACGCGGGCAATTTTTCCAGCGCGGAAACCCAGGAGGATGTCGACAAATTGAGCGCCGGAGCTCGCGGCCAGAAGATGGAGGATCCCGAAACCGTGCTCACGGAACTCAACGGTCGCGTGGTTCTCGCCCAGGGACTTGCGCGATTTTCCGACCTCCGTTTCAGCGTTCCCGGGGCGAAAGCGCGCGTGCACGGAACCTACGACATTCTGAATCACAAAATTGATCTACACGGCCGGATGCGCGTCGACAGCAATATTTCCAAGACCGAAACCGGCTTCAAATCGCTGCTGCTGAAAGTCCTGGATCCTATTTTCAAGAAGAAAAAAAAGGGAGAGGTGGTGCCCATACACATCCTGGGAACCTACGAGAAACCGCAGTTTGGGCTCGACCTGACCCAGAATGATCGCAACCAGAATAACCAGAAAAAGCCAGGCGAATAGCGGACTTTCTGCAAACATCTACGGCGATCCCGACATCCTAACTGCCCGTGAACAATCCACAGCAACGTCGGCAAGCCTTCCCGCAATTCGTGAAGGGTGCGGCCACGGTCTTTGCCCTATGTGCTTTGGCAGCGCTGGAGTGGGCCTGCGGGGGCTCCGGTTCCTCCGTGCAAACACCAGTGCAATCACCAGTCGCCACCAACCAGCCCACTTTCAGTCATATTGTTTTGCTGGTCGAGGAAAATCACAGCTATTCCGATGTGGTGGGCAGTTCGTCCATGCCCTATCTGAACAGCCTCATCTCGCAATACGGGCTCGCCACTCAATACTATTCAGATGCTCATCCCTCCATTCCGAATTACCTGATGCTCACCACCGGCCTCATGGAAACCTACGACGACGAGTTCTCCGGCACCATTAGCGACGACAACGTCGTCCGCGAACTGGTCAAGGCGGGTAAGTCGTGGAAGGCCTATCTCGAGTCGCTTCCCTCTCCCGGCTATCTGGGCGGCGATACGGGAGCCTATTTACGGCAACACAATCCCTTTGCCGATCTTTCGGACATACAACAAAGCAGCGCGCAGGCGGCTAATATTGTGCCCTTTCCTCAGTTCGCCACCGACCTGGCCAATAACGCTCTGCCGCAGTATTCCTTCATCGCACCCAATGCGAACGATGACGCTCACAACGGAACGCTCGCCCAAGCCGACTCCTGGCTGCAATCGAATATCGCGCCGCTGCTGGCCAGCTCCGCGTTCCAAAGCAGCGGACTTCTGATCGTAACGTTTGACGAGTCAGAGGACTCTGATGTTGCGCACGGCGGAGGCCACCTCGCCACCGTGATCATCAGCCCGCAAGCCAAGAAGGGATATCAATCTCAAACTCTCTACCAGCATGAAAGTACCTTACGGCTGGTGCTTGCCAGCTCAGGCGTGAATACCTTCCCCGGTATGTCTGCTACAGCTCCTGATATGACAGAGTTCTTCACTGGAAATTAGCGGGGTCTCCAGAAACGGCGATTTGCGCGCGATCCAGTTTCCCCATGGTGACAAAAACGCGCCGCAAATAATTGCAGAATATGGTGGAGCTGATCGGGCTCGGGTCCGAAAGGCCGACCATGCAGAAGTACAGGGACTACAGGCCGCGGTAATCACGCCGAAGGGCCAAGGGGGGGCCATATCATCTGGGCAGCGAGGATTCGGGTTTCCACTAAAGGTGTAGACAGCTTGCCGATGGCAAAGGTAGGTGACACCAAGTCGCGGTGCTGTCTCATGTCAGGTATCCCCATTTGTCCGGTTCGTCGTGGAAGTCATGAGGCATGCGATAGCCGTAAACGGGTCCTTCTTCGATACTCAGAGAATGCTCCAGCAGTATGTGTTGAATGCATACTTCCGGTGAGACATTGAATCCAGAACACCCGCCACCCAAGGCCACAGGGCTCATCTCGTGCCCACCATCTCGCAAACGGATCTGGAGCTGGATTTTTCGACTTCCGATCCCGCGCTGGAATCACGGTCCATTCACGGTCCAATAAGAGGATGTTCCTCATCACTCGAAAAACGCGGCAAGTGCTTGAGAAGATTGGTGGAGCTAGTCGGGATCGAACCGACGACCTCATCGTTGCGAAC
>Ga0187805_10000008_pt1 | contig 72860 bp, 52 predicted proteins | sample NC_wetland_sal_i_6_FD_132965 | JGI IMG/M metagenome (GOLD analysis project Ga0187805, IMG submission 132965) | Wetland sediment microbial communities from Neuse River Estuary, North Carolina, USA - Control_5 | ecosystem: Environmental > Aquatic > Freshwater > Wetlands > Sediment | place: USA...
CGTGACGTAGTTGATGACTTCGCCGCGGCGGTTCATGCAGAAATCGATGTCGATATCAGGCATGGACACGCGCTCGGGATTCAGGAAGCGCTCGAAGAGAAGTTCGTGCTGCAGCGGGTCGATGTCGGTGATGCCGAGCGCATACGAGACCAGCGATCCGGCGGCCGATCCGCGGCCAGGACCGACGGGGATACCGTGATCTTTGGCGTAGCGGATGAAGTCCCAGACGATCAGGAAGTATCCCGGAAACTTCATCTGCTGAATGATGCCGAGTTCGCGCTCCAGGCGCTGTTCGTAGTCGGTGATCGAGTGCTTCAGCTTGCCTTGCTCGCTCAACGGGCGCAACGTTTCGAGGCGCCGGGCGAAGCCTTCGCGCGTTACGTGGACGAAGTAGCTGTCGATGGTGTAACCGGCGGGAACTTCGAACTCCGGAAACGGGTTTGCTACTTTTTCGAGACGCAAGCTGCAGCGTTCGGCAATGTCGACGGTGCGCGTCAGCACTTCGGGCGAGTCCTTGAACACGCGGTACATCTCGTCGTGATTTTTGACGAAGAACTGCGTGCCGTCGAACTTCATGCGCGCCGTGTCGCGGATCGACTTGCCGGTCTGTATGCAGACCATCACGTCCTGCGCGTGCGCGTCGTCTTCGCAGAGGTAGTGGCTGTCGTTGGTCGCCACCAACTGCAGGCCGAGATCTTTTTCCAGCTTGAACAGGCCGGGATGGATGCGGTGCTCGAGTTCCAGGCCCTGATCTTGAATCTCAAGGAAGAAATTGTTCTTGCCGAAAATGTCGGTGTAGGTTCCGGCCGCCGCGCGCGCGGCCTCGTAATTATTTTCCACCAGGCGCTCGGCGACTTCACCCTTCAGGCAGCCCGACAGGCCGATGAGCCCGCGGGAGTGCTCCGCCAGAAATTTCTTGCTGACGCGCGGCTTGTAATAGAAGCCGTGCAGCGAGGCCTCGGAGGTGATCTTGACCAGGTTGCGGTATCCCTCTTCGTTTTCGGCGAGCACCAGCAGGTGGTTGTAGGTGTCGCCTTCCGGGGCGGCGCGATGGTCTTCTTTCTTGCAAACGTAGAGTTCGCAGCCGACGATGGGCTTCACGCCGTGCTTGTGCGCGGCATTGACGAAGTGCACGGCGCCAAAAATGTTGCCGTGATCGGTCATGGCCGCGGCGGGCATGCCGAGTTCCTGCACGCGCTGGCAGAGTTTTTCGACGTCACAGGCGCCATCGAGCAGGGAATAGTCGGTGTGCAGGTGCAGGTGGACGAATTGGGACATGGGTCTGTGGTTAGTCTAACGCAAAGCGGGCGGAGGAAAGGTGTGGACGGCTGTGGGATTCCGGGTTTATAGCGGGCCCAAACGCAAGGTCCCTCCACTCCGCAGAGCACCGCGTTCGCGGTGATCTGCTCCGGTCGGGAAGACAGAATTGGGCGATCTGAATATCTCCACTCGAGTCAAAACCGGGCTTGCCTGCCCCCCGCGCGCTTACTGGGGCAGGCCGGCAAACCTGAGAGGAATGACCGTCCCGCTCTGCATGTCCATTAACTGCAATTGAAATCCACGAGGAAGCTTCTGGAAACGGCTTAACTTCCACTTGAGGAAGACGGCTTTCTTGCCGCCCGTGGAGACCCGAAAGTCAGACGCATACCCGTTATTGTTGGTGATCCGCTGCACATCTCTGGAAGTCGGATCACCGCGATAGGCATCGTATTCGTACCCGTCCTTTCCCTCGGCAGCGGCCATGAACACGATATTTCGGTCGTCAGGGGAGAAGTACGCGGATACATACAGGGGGGAAGGTGGCGAGTTAGGTAGGCGAAAAGCCACAGAGGTGGGCTGCTGGTTGAGGCTGGCAAGCGAGTAAAGTCGCAGAGAGTCGTTGCTGGTCAGCAGCAGTTGGCTCCCATCGGAGGACACTGCCGGAGCTGCTTGAAGATATGGCCCTCCATTGAAGCTAAAGTGTTGGTGCGTGAGTCGCGTGACAATCTTCCCGTCGAGGGACGTGGAGAAGAGATCGAATCCTGCGCCCGAAGCAACTCCGGTAGTGCGCATGAAATAGATGGTCTTTCCATCACGCGAAAATTGCGGCCAGGAATCGTTGCCGCCTTCTCGTAGAAGAGGTTTCGTATTCTTTCCAGACAGGTCCGTCAGCATGATCGTGTGGTTCCGCTCATCGTTGCTGTAGGTGAACGCAACTTGGAGGCCGTCGGGAGAGATTGTTGCATCCCCCTCGTATCCGCTCGGCATTGAAGTCAATCGACTTGCGGCGCCAGTGCTGGTCTCAATCTTGTACAAAGCAGACGAACCGGAAGGACTTGATTGAGCGAGAACGAATCTGCCATCGTCCGCCACAGCTTCCAGGCTGATATTGTTTGTGATCGCCTGTTCGCCGTGGAGCACCCACAGGCAGACAATCGCAAAGATCGCCGCGACTGCGGTCGTGCCGATTTTGTTTTGCCTTTGGGAGAGTGCGAGACGTTTCGCGCAGAACCTCCACCAAACGACGGGGCCGATTACGATTCCAGCATAGAGAGCGTAAAGCGCAAAGATTATCCCCAACCACGATTCTGTCTCACCGAGGTCGAACCAGTGCATCGTCTGGTTGGCAAATGTGAAAGCGATGCCAACGACGAGAGCGCACAGCGGAACGAGTAGAACGACTGCGGCCGCGGCGAGCAGTCCGTACAGGATTATTAAAATCTTTCTGGGGATGCTTAGATTAGACGAGTCAATGGCCATGAGGTAACATCCGCCGCCTCCGCTAGTCGGCCCCAGCGCCCGCTGCCTGCGCCTTCTGTAGCAGCTTGCGGGCCTGGCTGATCAGTTCGGCGACTTCGAAGGGCTTGACCAGGTAGGGAATGCTGTTTTCCTGCAGGAAGGTTCGTCCTTCGCCGGGTTCGACGCTGTTGGAGAACGTGTAGAGAACATGGTGCTCCATGCCTCCGCAGGTGTCTTTCAACCACGTGTAAGATTCCTGGACGCTCCACTGGCCCGGCATTTTGCCGTTCATGATGACCGCGTCAAAGGGCTCGGAGAGCAGGCGGGTCTTCACGTCCTGAATGGTCTTGGCGGTAATGACTGTGGCGCCGGCTCCGGCCAGCACGTCGCGCTCGAACTCAAGCACAGCCTCTTCTTCTTCGACCAGCAGCACCCGGCCATGGATCGCGCCTTCATGCAGCCGCGCGGCGGGCTTGGGCGCTTCCGCCTCGACGGTCGCAGCGACCGCGGCGGGCAGTCGGACTTCAATCACAGCGCCGCGATCCGGATTGTTATTGGCGGTGATGTCGCCGCCGTGTTCTTTCACGATGCCGTAGCAGATGCTGAGGCCCAGCCCGGTTCCTTTGCCGACACTCTTAGTCGTGTAGAAGGGATCGAAGATGCGCTTCGGCTCTTTAATTCCGGGGCCGTCGTCGATGAACTGCGTGCAAACGTGACCTCCGTGGCAGTTGACGCGAATCTTCAGCTTGCCGTTGCGTCCGGTCTCGAGAATGGCGTCGAGCGCGTTGTTGATGATGTTCAGGAAGACTTGCTCGATCTGGTGCGGGTCGGCGATCACCAGGGCAGGCTCGGCAGGAAGATCGCGCTCCACACGAATGTTGTTGATCTTCAGATCGTAGTCGCGCAGAGCCAGAGTCTCGTCGAGCACTTTGCGGATGTCGACCTCGTTGCGTTGCGGCTTGCGCTGGCGGGCGAATGACAGCAGGTTCTGCACCACGCGATGGGTGCGCTGCGCCTGCTTGAACAGTTTCGCGACGTAATCCTGCGCGCGCTCGTTCAAGCCCTCGCTTTCGAGAAGCTGAGCATATCCGAGGATGGCGGTAAGCGGATTGTTCAGCTCGTGCGCCACGCCGGCAATGAGCTGTCCGACGGCCGACATTTTTTCGCTCTGCAGCAGTTGCTCCTGCGTCTTGCGCAAGTCTTCGTAGGCGCGGCAGGTTTCTTCGTAGAGCCGAACTTTTTCGATGGTGGTGGCCAGTTGACGGCTGATGGCGACGAGCAAGTTCTCGTCGTTGCTGGAGTATTCGTATCCCGGAGTGCTGCACAGGCCCATCAGTCCGACCGGACTCTCCTTGCCCCAGAACAGCACCCAGATCCAGGCGCGGTCGCTGTCGGAACGCAGGAAGTCAGCCACGTTCGGCGGCAGGTGCGGCATGTATTCGGCGGTGACCACCTCGGCGCGCGAGCGCATGACCAGATCGCCAAAGCCTTCGGCGAAAGAAAATTCCGCGGGACGACCCTTATCGCGGCTGCGCGGTCCCCAGGCCGCACGCCGCCGGTAGGTGGGCGCGTCGGTGTCGGAGAGATAGACGGTGCCGCTCTCCGCGCCAAACAGCGTGACCACCTGGCGGAGCGTCAGGTTCAGAATTTCATCCAGATCGAACGATTGCGCCGCCACCACCGCCATGGCGTTCAGCGCGTTCAGTTCGCGGTTGCGGCGCTGCATCTCGTCTTCGGCGCGGCGCTTCTCGGTCATATCGAGAACAAAGCCCTGGTAGCGCTCGATATTGCCGGTGACATTACGGGTGGCAAAGCTGCTTTCGACGGCGAGCAGCAGCGAGCCATCCTTGCGGCGCAGGGTGACGTCGAAGTTGCGCACGTAGTTGTGCGTTTCAATTTCGCGGCGGAAGGCTTCGCGCTGCTTGGCGTCGACGCAAATTTCCGAGTCCAGGTTCAGGACCATCAGCTCGGAACGGTTGCTGTAGCCGAGCATGCGCATGAACGCGTCATTGCAGTCGATCAACTGCCCCGTGGGACTGGCAACGTACACGCCTTCCTGCACCTGCTCGAACAGAAGGCGATACTTCTCTTCCGCGGAACGGCGGTCGGTAATGTCACGGACTACGTGGATCGTCCCTTTTTGCGGGCTGCCTTGCTCGGTATAAGAAGAAGTGGAAACCACCGAGAATCCGCCGAAGCAAGGATCGGCGCCTTCGGTGAATTCTTCCTCGCCGCCCATGGCGCAGTAGGGGCAGCCGGTCCATTCTCCAAAGGTGTGGGGCAGCACTGACTCGCAGGAGTTGCCGATCACGTCGGCCGAGGCTTGCCCGAGCTGTTCGAGCAAAACGTGATTGGCCTTGATGACCCGGAAATCAGCATCGTGCGCCAGAATGATGTCGTGGATGGAATCGAAGGTGTTCATCCACTGGCGTTGCGAGCGCAGTACCTGCTCGAGCAGCCGGAAGTTTTCTACCGCCAAGGCCAGTTGCTTGGCGCAGGCCTGCAGAAATTCCAGCTCTTCCGGCGTCCACTCACGGCCGTGGGACTGACCCAGCATCAGTAAGCCCACAGGAGCCTTGTTGCCGATCACGGGCACGGTAATCAACTGGTGAATCTTTTCCTGCTGCAGGCATTGGGCCGATTCCTGACTCGCCTGATTGCTTGCGGAAACAAGCGGAGCCGATTGGGCTAGCAGCTTGGAAATGTTTTCGGTGACTTCAGCGAAGCCCGCGTCGCGCAGAAACTCCGCCGAGAGCCCCACGGCATGAGTGGCGACCAGATGTCCGCCTTCGATCAAACGAAACCACGCCGCGCGCACATTTGCCACACGCTGGAGCTCTTCTACTGCGCGCTGGACTACGTTGCCGTACTGCTGTGCCGTGGCGACGCTGCTGGTAATGGACTGCATGGCGCGCAATCGGCTGGCCCGTGCCCGGGCGTGATCCAACACCACCAGCAGCATGCTCACGCCTAGCGCAATTTCAATTGCCAGCGAGGCAGCTGCCGGTATGCCGTCGGTGAAAGGGCTCCAGGAAAGATGAATCAGGGGAAGCGTCAAGGCCAGCAGCCAGGCCGCGGGCTCCCAGCGTCCGCGACGGGCGCGCAGCAGTGCGATCGACGCCGTCAGCAGGATGATGCGGTAGCCGACTTCCACGGCCACGCGCAGCGGCAGCGAATCCGGCCACAGGAGCACGCGGGCTCCGGCAAAACCGACCAGCACCGGCGTGATCACCATCAAGGGAAGGATGAGATCGCGGCTGCGAATGTAGGCCAGCACCGCGCCCGCCAGCAGGCCCACCGCCAGCACGAACGCCGCCTGCACCACCACCAGATCAAAGGGCGCCGGGATTCTTGGCGCGACGCAATGTTCCGCCAGGCGCGAAATCAGGAAAGCGGTCCAGCCGAATACCCAGATTTTGAGATAGTTTTCGCGAAACGCGCGTAGCGCCAGCAGAGAAGCGCCCAGCAGGATCAGGACGGTCCATTCCGCCGTCGAGGGCCGGGCCAGCCCCAACCTTGCCGCCGAATTCCAGATAGACCAGAAGGACGCGCTCATCGCTTTAGGCTTTAGGCGTAGGTGTTCCTCGTTTCTGAATATCATGGTCCGGGCGTTTCTGGATGGAGTTTCCGGACCTCAATGATTACTTTCGGAATCTCGTCGAGAGGTTACAATCGCCGATAGACTTTCGTGTATCCCTATGGCAGATCGCATTCTCGTAGTTGACGACGAAGAGCCGATTCGGGAAATCGTTGCCCAGATGCTCACCACGGCCGGATACCTCTGCAAAGAGGCGGCTTCCGGCACGGAAGCGCTGGCCGTTTTGACCTCGGGCGAAGAGTTCGAATTGATGCTGTCGGATCTGATGATGGCCGACCTGGATGGCATTGGTCTGCTGGAGCGGACGAAGGAAAAGTATCCCGACATGCCGGTGGTGATGGTTACCGCCGTGCACGATATCTCGGTGGCGCTGGCGGCCATTCGGAACGGGGCGTACGACTATCTGCTGAAGCCGTTTGAGCGCGAACAATTGCTTAATACCGTAAGCCGCGCGCTGGAGAACCGGCGTCTAAAAGTCGAAAACCGGACTTATCAGACCAATCTGGAATCGTTGGTCAAGGCGCGAACGGATCAGCTGCAAGCTACGGTGCGCGAATTAGAGCGTTCGTACGACATGACGCTGGAAGCGCTGGGCGATGCGCTCGATCTGAAGGACGCGGAAACGGAAGGCCATTCGCGGCGCGTCACCGCCTTTACCATCGCCATCGCCAAAAATATGGGATTGCCGCAGGAGCAGATTCCGACGATCGCTCGCGGAGCATTCCTGCATGACATCGGCAAGCTGGCCATTCCGGATGCGATTCTGCGCAAGCCCGCGAAACTGACCCCGGATGAAATGTCGATCATGCAGGAGCACTGTTACAAGGGATATCAGATCGTCAAAAAGATTCCGTTCCTGGCCGATGCCTGCGACATTATTTATTCCCATCAGGAGCGCTACGATGGGACCGGCTATCCGCGCGGCCTGAAGGGCAAGGAAATTCCGCTGGGCGCGCGCATATTCTCTGTCGCCGATACCCTGGACGCGATCACTGTAGACCGCGTGTATCGCCCCAAGCAGACCTATCAGGCTGCGCGCGAAGAGATCAAACGGTGGTCTGGACGGCAGTTTGATCCAGACGTGGTCAACGCTTTCCTCGAGATGCCGGAGAAACTCTGGGAAGACTTGCGCAAGGACATCGACGCGCAGATCTCCCGCATCGCCTATTCGACTGGGGCTAAAGGCTAAATCCGCTCGCGAAGGTGGGGTAACTTTGCAGGGGCGTGCTCAGAAACTCATTTTGCTGGGTGCCGCGGGATTGCTCGCGGCGCTGCTAGCCGGGGGCTGCCTGCTTCTGCCGCAGGGCGTGGCGCGTATCGCGATCAGCGACATCACGACCGCGCTGCTGATGCTGATCGCTCTGCTGGCCTTCGCTGTCCAGGGCGTCGCCAGCAAGGGGCGAGTTCGCTGGTTCTGGATCCTGCAGGCCGCTGGATGGACGCTGTGGTTCAGTGACCAGATGGTCTGGGTCGTCTACGACCTGTTCCTGCACCGGACGATGCCGCAGATGCATCCGGCGGACGCCCTCCTGTTTCTGGCTGGAGCCCCCATGATGGCCGGGTTGCTGCTGCGGCCGCACTTGGAACCCTCCGAAGGCAATCTCCGCCTCGGTGCCCTCGACTTCCTGCTACTGCTGCTATGGTGGCTCTATCTTTACGTTTCCCTCGTCATGTCGTGGCAGTACGTTTCCGTCAACCAGGATGGTTACAACCAGAACTTCGACATGCTCTCGTGGGGCGAAAACATTGCGTTCGCCCTGGTGTTGGGAATTTTCTGTCTGCGGACTTCGGGAAGATGGAAGAAGTTCTATGGTCTTTTCTTTTGCGCCGCCGTGTTCAACTCATTTTTCTTCTATCTGCTGAATCGCGCCATCGAGAAAGATTTGTATTTCACCGGCAGTTGGTACGACATCCCGTATTCGTCTTCGTTCGCGATATTCGCCGCAGTGACTTTTTGGGGAGAGGATCTGTCGCCTTCGCCGGTACGTTCCACGGACGATTCGTATGGGACCTGGATGTCAAACCTGGCGATGGTGGCGGTGCTTTCGTTGCCGATCCTTGCCATTCATGCCCTGCTCGATCCCAAGCTTCCGCATTCGGTTTCAAGTTTTCGCGTGCTGGTCACGCTGGCCACTATGTTCCTGATGGCGTTGCTGTTGTTTATCCAGCATCGCCGCTTGAACCGCGAATTAGAGCGCACCAACGTCGTGCTACAAGAAGCATCGCTGACCGATCCGCTCACCGGCCTGCGTAACCGTCGCTACTTCTCGGCTACCATCGAAGGCGACGTAGGCCAGGCGCTACGCTCGCATGCCGACAAGCACGATCCCCATACGCGTGATCTTGTCTTTTACCTGATCGACGCCGACAACTTTAAGGAAGTGAACGATCAGTACGGACACGACGTCGGCGACAAGGTGTTGGTCGAGATGGCGAAGCGGCTGAGTACTTCCATCCGGCATTCCGATGTTCTGGTGCGCTGGGGCGGAGAAGAGTTCCTGATCGTGTCGCGCTACACTGATCGCAGCGAGGCGGAACTGCTGGCGCAGCGCGTTCTGGCGGCTGTGGCCGATGCCCCGTTCTCGGTCGGCGCGTCCGGAGAAACCATTCATCGGACGTGTTCGCTGGGATGGGCCGCATTTCCCTGGTTTCCGGGCAATCCCCGCGCCGTCGATTATGAAGAAGTGCTCACCCTGGCCGATCGCGGCCTGCATCGCGCCAAAGAATCGGGAAAGAATCGCGCGGTGGGCATGCTGCCGGCCAGCGGGAAACTTCCCGCCACCACCGTGGCGGGATTACACTCCGCTACGTTGCAAGTCGATGTGCTGGCCATCGCGGGCCCTCACGTCGGAGCTTAGGCTCGCAACCTGCCTGTAAGTTGATTCCTGAAGGCTCTTCATCAGCGCAAGATTCTCGCCAAACGACGTTCTTTCTATACAGGCGCTACAGCAGGCGATTTGGGAAATGCGCTCCCATGTTCGATAATCGCTGCGGAGGCACGTCATGAAATTTGCCCGCGCTGTCCTCGTATCGTTGCTGCTCACGATGAGCACCGCCGTTGCGCAGGATCATCCCGCGATCACCGCGCAGGCGAACACGGTCTATGTGGGCGCCGACGGCAAATTCGAAGCCTCCCCCGACACGGCGCTGCTGCAAATGAATGTTTCCGTGCAGGAGCAGACCGCGCAGGCCGCCTATCAGGAAGCGTCAAAAAACGTGGAGCAGGTGCGGCAGGTACTGCGCGCGAATGGTCTGGATCCGAAAATGGCGACCGTGGGATTTTTTGCCGTGCAACCGGTGTACGACTGGAAGCCGAAGCAGCATCTGGTCGGCTACCGGGTCACCACGGACGTGACGCTCAAGCTGAAGGATTTTTCCAAGATCGGCCCCATCACTCAGCAATTGGCCGACGCGAATGTGAGCGAGAGCCAGACCCTCAGTTACCTGCTCGAAAATATGGAGGAAGCGAAAGATCGGGCTGTTGAAGACGCTTACCGGCGGGCGCACAACTCCGCTGAAACCATTGCCCGAGCCAGCGGACGATCGCTGGGAGATCTTTCCTATGCCTCGGTGGACACCTTTGAAAATCCGCGGATCATGCCGCGTATGGCGCGAGCTATGAATTCCATGGCAGCCGCGGCCGCTCCCGCGCCGACCGAGGAATTTAATCCGCAGAACGTGACCGTGACCGCGCACGTCAACGCTTTATTCAACTTGAAGTGAGCGCTCGGCAGAAAGCGCGCTCAGACTGAGACTAGACCGCGGCGGTCGCTTCCGTGGGCCGCGGGGAAACGGCTGCCAGTGGCTCGACCTGCAGGATCAGCCCTTCCACTCCGCGAACAATCACGAGTTGCCCGACGGGCAGCGAGGAAGAAGCTATCGCATCCCAAAGTTCGCCGTGTACGAATACTTTGCCTTGCGGCGAGAGATTGGTTTGCGCGACGCCGGTTTCCCCCACCAGTCCTTGCTCTCCGGTGACAACCTTGTTGCGGCGCGCCCGCAGCGCGATGGTCATCAGGAACGCGGTAATGATGCCCAGCGGAATGCTGATGGCCAAGGCCGTGACTAGATGAACCCGCATTTCCGGAATCGGCGCGTCAACCAGGAGCAATCCTCCCAGGGTGAGCAACGCGATTCCGCCTACGGTGAGAACTCCGTGGCTGGCAAATTTGGCTTCCGCGGCAAAAAGCGCGAACGCTCCCAGGATCAGTCCCAAGGCCGCAAAGCGAGTGGGCAGAAGATTCAACGCGAAAGCTGCGACCAGGATGAAGACCACACCCACGGTGCCCGGTACTATTGCGCCCGGATGGTTGAATTCCACGTACAGCGCGAGCGCACCGATCGCCAGGATCAGGAAAGCGACATTCGGATCCATCAGATCGTCGAGGATGTGCTCCTTCAGCGTCATCTCAAACGGCACGATCGGTTGTGCCACCAGGTCCAGGACGGCGGTTTCTCCGTTGAATCGTTTGAAAGGTTTCCCTTGCATCTGGCGGAAAAGATCCTCAGGACTAGAGGCGATGTAATCGATCAGGTGTTGCGTCAGCGCCTCCTGCTCGGTGAACGATTTCGATTCGCGGACGGCACTCTCGGCGGCTTCCACGTTGCGTCCACGCTTGGAGGTGAACGATCGAATCAACGCGGCGGCGTCGTTCTCGATTTTGCGGTTCATTTCGTCATCGGGCTTGACCTGCACGGGACCGATCAGCGTTACCGGATGCGCTGCACCGGCGGCTGTTCCTGGAGCCATGGCCGCAATGTCGGCCGACTCAAGAATGAAGATTCCGGCCGAACCGGCGTGTCCTCCGGCGGGAGTCACATAAACAATCACCGGTACAGGCGACGAAGTAATTTTTTCGATGATCTCCCGCGTCGAACTGACCAGGCCGCCGGGAGTGTTCATCTCAATGAGAACCGCCTGATCATGCCGCCGGTTTGCCTCGGCGAGGGCACGGCCTATGTATTCCGCGCTGATCGGCTGGATCGTGTCATCCACGACTACCTTCAGGATCTCGGCGGAAGCCGGGAGGGAACTGAGAGCGGCGATCACGGCGCACAAGAAGAAGCGTGGAACGAGAGCTTTCTTCATAATCTGTTTTTCGGCGAAAGGCCGCGCCCGACACGATATGCGACAAAGCCAGGGAAGCGGGCTTTCCGCTGTCCAGTCTATTGTCTCTCTATTTCCGCGCGGCAGCCTGAATTTCTTGCGGCTTCGCCTGCGCTCCAGCGGGCGCCTCGGAGGACGTGGCATCGCTCCATCCCGGCAGATAGGTGCTGCCTGTGATCAACCGAGCGCCGCGCTCGTAGGTGACGTAGGACCACGCCCACTGGATGAAGACCAGCATACGATTTTGAAAACCGATCAAAAACAGGATGTGAATGAACAGCCAAGATAACCAGGCGAGGAATCCGGAGATGTGAATCTTTCCAAACTGGGCGACGGCGGCGGCGCGGCCGATGGTAGCGAGGCTGCCCTTGTCCCAGTAGTGGAAGCGCGGACGGCTCGACATTCCGCGCTTGGAAGCCAGTTCCTCGCGAATAAGTTTTGCGACGAAGTTGCCCTCTTGCATGGCTACTGGAGCGATGCCCGGCAGCATGTTGCCGTGTTCGTCCTTGGCCTCTGCTAGATCGCCAATCACAAAAACTTCCGGATGCCCGGGCAAACTCAGGTCTGATTGCACGGGCACGCGTCCGGCGCGATCCACCGCGACGCCCAGCTTTTTCCCCAGCGGCGAAGCTGCGACACCGGCAGCCCACAAGACAACCGTTGCCGGAAGCCGGGTGTCGCCGATGTCCACCGCGCCGGCTTCTACGCGCGTTACCATCGTCGAAGTGCGCACCTCCACGCCTAAATGATTCAGTTGCTCCTGTGCGCTGCGCGACAGATCTTCGGCGTAGGCGGGAAGAATTCGCGGCCCTCCCTCGATCAGCAGAATGTGGGTGCGCGCCGGATCAATCGAGCGGAATTCGTGCGCCAGCGCATGACGCGATATTTCCGCCAGAGTGCCGGCGAGTTCCACTCCCGTGGGGCCGCCGCCCACGACAACGAAATTGAGCGGGGATGCGGTCACGCCTTCGGCTGCCTGCCGTTCCGACAATTCGAACGCCAGCAGCACGCGGCGCCGGATTTCCAGCGCGTCTTCCACTGTCTTCAGGCCGGGAGCGAGCTTCTCCCAATCTTCATGCCCGAAATACGAATGCCGGGCTCCAGCCGCCACGATCAGGTAATCGTAGGCAATGTGGAATTCCGGAGTCTCGACCGTCCGGCGTTCGAGGTCGAAGCCGATGACCTCCGCCATGAGAACTTCAATATTCTTGTGTCCCCGCAGAATGGAGCGGATGGGCGCGGCAATTTCTCCGGGGGAAAGACCGGCCGTCGCCACCTGGTAGAGCAGCGGCTGAAACGTGTGGTGATTCTTGCGATCGATCACCGTGATCTGAGCCGGAGCCTTCGCGAGAGCTTGGCTCGCGTTCAACCCGCCGAAGCCCGCGCCCACAATCACCACCCGAGGCAATCTGTTGTTGGTCATCTTGCTGTCCCTGGCTCCCACCTATAAGATTCACGCGATGACAGACGGTTCCATAAGTTCTTCGCGTTTCAGGGGGAGCGCGAATTTCGAGGCAACTCGCTGGTTGCTGCCCTCGGTCGCCGATCTCATCTTCCTGGCCGTGCTCGGGCTTCTGGTATTCACGCCGCTGTCGGTGCGCTTGCTGGGCGACGCCGGAATCGGTTGGCACATTCGAACCGGGCAAAACATTCTGGCCTCCCATGCCATTCCCCGCGTCGATAACTTCTCTTCGACGATGAATGGCAAGCCCTGGTTGGCTTGGGAATGGCTGTATGACGTTGTGGTTGGGGGCCTCGATTCGGCGTTCGGATTGAATGGCGTTGTCTGGCTCACGGCCATGGCAATCGCGGCGGTGTTCGGCGGGATGTTTCAGTTTCTCGTCCGGCGCGGAACGAATCTCTTTGCCGCCCTTGCGCTCGTGCTGCTGGCGATTTCTGCGTCCACCATTCACTTTCTTGCCCGGCCGCACGTTTGGAGCTGGCTCTTCACGCTGGCGTGGTTTTGGATTCTGCATGCCACCGAGCGCAAGGGCATGGCAGACGACGGGCTGAGCAGTCGCTGGCTGTGGCTTCTGCCGGCTTCGATGCTGTTGTGGGTCAATGTGCACGGGGGATTTTTGCTGGGCTTCGTGCTGATCGCAATGTTCTGGTTGGGGTCGATGTGGACATGGCTTCGTTCCAGCGAAAGCCGCATCGAAGGCTCGCTGCGGAAGATCGCTGCGTGCAGGCGATCGCGAGCTCTGGCATCGGTCGGCGTGCTTTCGGCGCTGGCCAGCCTCGTCAATCCCTATGGATGGAAGCTGCAGACGCACGTGTTCTCTTATCTCTCGAATCGCTTCCTCATCGATCACATCGATGAGTTTCAGTCGCCGAACTTCCACGGGATCGCGCAAAAGTGTTTTCTCGCGCTGCTGCTGGGTTCGATCGCCGTCTTGATTGCCCGCGGCCGCAAGTTATCTCTCAGTCACATACTGATTGTGCTGTTCGCGGTCTATGCGGGACTGTACGCGTCTCGGAATATTCCAATTTCAGCGATCGTGCTGGGGATGGTGATCGGGCCGCTGCTTCCGTCCATTGGAGTCGCGGAAAGCTTCTCGCGGAGAATGCTGGCCGTCGAAACCGGGATGCGCGGCCACTTGTGGATCCTTACCGGAATCGCTCTTACCCTCGCCGTCGCCGCCAACGGCGGACGAATTGGCTCGACGCGGTGGATGGATGCCCACTTCGATCCCCAGCGGATGCCGGTGCGGGCAGTGGACTACCTGCGCTCGCAAGATCTGACGACTCCGATCCTCGCTCCGGACTACTGGGGCGGCTATCTGATCTACAGCTTGTATCCCAAGGCGCAGGTCGTCGTGGATGACCGCCATGATTTATATGGCGAACAATTTTTGCGCCCATATCTGAACTTCCTGCACGCCGAAGAAGGCTGGGAAGCGTTCTTGCGCGAGCATCCGACCGGCTACATTGTTCTGCCCCGGAAATCGGCGCTGGCCACGGTCTTGATGGAATCGTGCGGCTGGAAGCAGGCTTACTCCGACGATCTTGCGGTTGTATTCCAAGCGGCAAACTGAGTGGGCCGACCGGGTATCCAGGCAACGGATTTCATATTGCGCTTCGACGCGATTCCCCGGATGATGGAGATTCTCTGGCGGCGGAATTACAGGCGCCGCGCGCTTGCAATCTAGAAGCGGTCGTTGGTATCGATCCCGAATCCAAGAATGGCTGTAACTTCCACCGGTTGGTTGCCGCTCATCGCGGGCTGAAATTTCCAGCTGCGCAGGGCGGCCACAATCTTCGCGGTCATGGCTGCAGGGCCTGCTTCCAGAACGCGCACATTTTTCAGATTGCCATAGGCATCGAGCTTGCAGGTGACCACCATGCGCGCTTTGGGCAAGCCGTCGGCAAGATCGGTGCGGATGGCCACAGGGGCGCCCAGCGTTCCACCAAAGGGATGTGCGGTCGAACTCTCATCGGAAAATTCCATCACCACTGTGCCCAGGGACGTGTCGAAATAAGTGGTGTACTTCTCGCCGTGGAGAAGATTCTTGTAGGGCTCGAAGGCTCCTCCGGAAGTCGCTGTAGCCACTACGGTTACGTTGAGCGCCTGTTGCTGTTGCTTCAGCGTCGAGCGCCCCGGCGCGGACGGATCGTTGGCGGCCGCGTCGGATCCAAAACCTGGCAGAGTGACGATGCTGCTACCGCCGCTGATGTCAACGCCTCGCACGGCCGGCGTTCCCGAGGCCGTATTGCCTGCTCCGCCGGGTCCGCTCGCGGGCGAGATTCCTCCATGGGCGTTCGCGTCTGAGCCGTGTCCGGCGCCGGATTTCGCCGCGCCGCTGCCCGCGCCGGAAATGCCGCTGCCGGGGCCATTGCCGCGGGAGATGCCCGTTCCGCTGCCGTTGCCGCCGATCCCGGCCTTGTCCCCACCGGCCGGCGACATTGCGAGGGATCCGGCGCCGCCGCTGGTTGGGATTCCGACTTTCGAACCGGGCTGGCTGGAAATCACCGCGCCAGCGTTGGAACCGCTGCCGCCGCTTTTTGGCGGCGCGAGCGCGGCTCCGGCGTCCATCGGAGAGCCCAAGCCTTCGCCCCTCCGCCCGAGTCCCGAACCTGCGGTGGCCGATCCTCCACCCATCGACGGCGGCGGAGGTACCACATTATTCGCCGACAGCGTCCCGCCCCTACCGGGCGCACCGCCGTTGTTTCCGCTGCCACCCTGCATTCCGGAAACGGAAGGCGGTGGTGGAACCACGCTGGGCGTGCCTGCATACGGCGCTGCGCTTCGCGAATGATTGCCCGTTCCTCCAGCCACGCCCACCGAGGGTGGGGGCGCAACAACATTTGACGCCATCGCTCCCGTTCCCCGCGATCGCGACGGTCCATCCTGCGCGGCGGCGCTTACAGGTGGCGGAGGCACCACAGTGCTGGCCAGCGAAGGCGAGCCACTCCGTTCTCCGGAATTCACCGCCGGTGGCGGGGGGACGACTTCCGCAGCCCCGAAGATCTTGCCGATCAGACTGCTCATGAACGATCCACCGCTTTGCGTGGGAGGAGGAGGTACCACTGTTCGCGAGGGATCCGGAACAGATCCGCCTGCTCGACGGCGAGCATCGGCTGTGATATCGGTCGTGGGCGGGGGCGCCACGACCGACGGCGCCGGCATCGTGAGCTTCGAAGTGCGCGAAGTCGCGCGCTCGGGAGCCGAGACTGGCGGAGGCACGACGGACGGATTCGTCATCTGAAGAGGGGCGCGGGAAATCTCGGGCGCGTTAGCCGTTGGCGCGGGAGGAATCACATTGGCGGCTAGCGTTTGCGCGGCCCGGCTGTTTTCGCGGGTGACGTTCGGAGCGGGCGCGACCACTGCAGTGTTCAAAGCTGCCGCGGCGCGGGTCCGCTCCCGCGTCACTCCCGGCGCGGGAGCAACCACCGTTGGAATCAGAACGGGTGCCACCAGTTGGTGATCGTTGGCAACATTGGGCGCAGGAGCAATCAGCACGGCATTCAGATTGGGCGCAACCAGCGACTGCTCGCGGGTGACCGCGGGTGCCGGCCCGATCACCGAATCGATTTGCACGCCGTTGCGCGTGTAGTCGCGAATCACATTGGGAGCGGGAGGAACGACGGCCGCTAAATTCTGCATCGACCGCGACGAGCGTACGCCTTCTACCGGCGGAGGTCCTGCATCAGGGCGCACCGCAAGCAAGTTGGCCACAGGATCGTGCGACGGAGGCAGTTTGAGATTCGGGGCGTCCACCACCTCGGGAACCAGCGATCCGCCGCGCGCAATCTTGATGGTCTGGCTGCGATGATAGGCCTCATCGCCTCCCGCGCGGCCTGAGGTTCCTGCTTCGGCCCCGCCCAAATCTTCGGTGCGCGGCAGTTCGTCGCCGGTGTAATAGATCACTTCATGGCTGGGCAGTCTGGGCGCCACGAAGGGCCGCAACTCCTCGATCTTGATCTGCACAAAAATTGCAGCGACGATCACAAACGCCTCCAGCACATAAGAGGGAATCATGATCCGCAGCGGAACCAGGCCAAACGGAGCCTCTCCGGCGAGGCGCGCTTCGGAGCGCGACAGGGCGGGCTTGATTGCGCTCAAGAATTCCTGACCGGGCGAGGACCATTCCACCAGCAGCCGTGGACTATCGTGGGTCTGCACGGCCGGTTCTTCGAGTTGGAGAGTTGGGTTCAAGCGGAAGCCTGGTTGGAATCCTTCGCGAGGGTGATTACGATTTTATCCCCCACCGCGGTTTGCGTTTGTGTGATGGTGGAACACGGCAATTCGAGCACCGACAGCGAATGTCTGCGTACCGGTGCGATTCGCCAAGGCCGCAATTGCGCCTCCGTGTGAATGACCGTCAAGGCATGGTCGAGGTAAACCACGTCGATGGCGAACCCCATGCCCAGAGTATGAACGCCATGGCAGGGGACAATCCAGAGTCCGTCGCCGTTACGGAAGTCATGGGCAGCCCGGCCCAGCAAGCCGCGGAAGCGGGTCCAGTGGGTGTCGGCGACGGCGAGGGCAGTGGCGAGATACGCCCCTCGAGTTTGATTGAAGGCTTGCCCTCGCGCCGGAAACTTCATTACTGCCCCCATTTGGTCTGCGGTCGATTTCGTTTCCTGCGTCTTCTAACGAGGAAGCGCAACCGGACCCAATTGCCGGACCAATCCGATGACCGCCGGTCCGATGGTCACGAAAATGATCGACGGCAGAACAAAAATTACCAGTGGGGGAACCATCTTAATCGTTGTCTTGGCGGCTTGCTCTTCGGCGCGCTGCCTGCGTTCCGTGCGCAGCGAGTCAGAATGCACGCGGAGCGCTTGCGTAACGCTGGTGCCGAAGCGATCTGTTTGAATCAGTGTACCCACGAGAGCCCGGATGTCGTCAACCCCCGTACGCTCCACCAGATTGCGCAGAGCTTCGGCGCGCGGTTTGCCCGCGCGCATTTCCAGATTCACCAGACCGAACTCATCGCTAAGATCGGGGTGGGCATGGTGCAAATCCTGGCCGACGCGCATCAGTGCCTGGTCGAGCGCCAGTCCGGCTTCCACGCAGATCACGGTCAGATCGAGGGCGTCGGGCAGTCCCAGGCGAATCCGGCTCTGGCGGCCCTTTATCATGCGCTTCAAGATAAAGCGCGGCAGCAGAAAGCCAAATCCGGCAAGGCCGACTATAAGTGGAACGTTGTCCAGTCCGGCCACGAGCAGTCCGGCGAAGAGTCCGGCTCCGGCCATCAGAATACGGGAGCCAAAATAGTAGTTCACGTCTACGGCGTCGCGGTAGCCGGCTTGGATCAGCCAGCGGCGTGTCCGCGAAACGTCCGCGGGGGAAAGTGGAATGGCCTTGCCAAGGGGATCGAGCGCCTGTTCGATGCGCTCGCGCATCGCCGGCTTATTCTCCACCCGTGCGGCCGGCTGGCCTCCTAGAGCGCGCAGGCGAGCGCCCAGAATCGAGCCGGGCGATACCACGGCCGCGCCGAAGGCGAAGACCGCCATCACGACCGTGACAAAGACGACAATGACTAAAATCAACGGCATAGTATCTACACCTGAATCCTAATGATCCTTCGGATCACGAAATATCCAACGGTTTGCAAGGCGATTCCGGCGACGACCAGTATGTGGCCGATCGGATCTGCGAAGAGAGGGTGAATGAAAGCGGGCTCGACGACCAGCATTACCGTTACGATGATCGGCGGCATACCCATCAACAGGGCCATGGTGAGCCGTCCTTGAGCGGTATAGACCCGTACCTGGCGCTGAATCTTGAAGCGTTCCCGAATCACGTAAGAGAGATTGTCAAGAATTTCCGCCAGATTGCCGCCGGTCTCGCGCTGCAACATGACCGCAGTGACGAAAAATTTTACGTCGACCAACGGCACGCGCTCGGTGAGATTCATCAGCGCATCGCGCACCGGCATGCCGAATTTTTGCTCTTCGAAAAGTTGACGGAATTCCCCGGCCACCGGTTCCGCCACCTCGTTGGTAATCAGTTCCAGCGCGGTGGTGAAAGCATGTCCGGCGCGGACCGCGCGGGCCAGGGTGTCGATGGCTTCAGGAAAAAGTTCCTCAAATTTTTCGAAACGCCGGTTGCGCTGTACGGCAGCATAAGAGTAGGGAAGCACGCATCCGATGAGCAGCGCCACACCGCCGACTTCCGGACGATTGCTGAGGATATAGGCCACCAGACATGCGGCCACTCCCGCCATCATGGAGAGGACGAGAAAGTTGCCGGCGCGCAGGTTGAGCCCGCCCTGGGCCAGCATTTTCTGCAATTCGGAAACGCGCGCCGACCGCCGCAGCAGGGAATCGAAGACCGGGATTTCACTGAGTTGCTCATCGCGCAGCAGCGCCAGTTCGTCTTCCGGAGCGCGCTCCGGTGCCTTGCGCTCGTTGGCCAGACGCTCCTTGAGCAGGCGGGCGCGCGCGTTGCGCTGATCGACCAGTGACACCAGGGCGAACGCCGCACCGGCAACGACCACAAAGACGATCAGGGCTACGACGGCAGCGGACATAATCAGACCTCAGACTTCGATTCAAACAACGCCGGCCGCAAACGAGCGCCGGATGTGGCTAAGCGGTCGGCGAACTGCGGACGAGTTCCGGTAGCTCTAAAGGCTCCGCGAACCTTCCCGTTTTCGTCGATCCCGGTGCGTTCAAATACAAAAATGTCCTGCATGGCGATCAATCCCTCGTCGTCCATGCCGGTAATCTCGGAAATGGTGACTACTTTGCGCGTGCCGTCGGAGAGGCGCGCGATCTGAATGACGGCATGAACCGCCGACGCAATCTGATGGCGCACGGCGCGCTCGGGAATATTCAGGTTCGCCATCGACACCATGTTTTCGATACGGGCCATGGCGTCGCGCGGGGAGTTGGCGTGAACCGTGGTCAACGATCCTTCATGGCCGGTGTTCATGGCCTGCAACATGTCGAAGGCTTCTTCGCCACGCACCTCGCCCACCACGATGCGGTCAGGCCGCATACGCAGGCTGTTAATGACTAACTGCCTTTGACGCACTGCGCCCTTGCCTTCGATGTTGGGCGGACGCGTTTCCAGGCGGACGATATTTTCCTGCTTGAGCTGCAGTTCGGCCGCGTCTTCAATGGTGACGACGCGCTCGTAGTTCGGAATATATCCCGAAAGGACGTTGAGGACGGTCGTCTTGCCGGCGCCGGTGCCGCCCGAGACGAGGATGTTCAGCCGCCCCTTGACCATGGCTGAGAGCAATTCCAGCATCGATTCGGTCAAGGTATGGTTCTCGATCATCTGGCGCGCGGTGACCGGCTCGCGTCCAAAACGCCGGATCGATAAGCAGGGGCCATCCAGCGCCAGCGGAGGGATGATCGCGTTGACACGCGATCCGTCGGCCAGACGGGCATCGACCATGGGAGAAGATTCGTCCACCCGCCGTCCGACCCGCGATACGATGCGCTCGATAATCTGCATTAAATGCGTGTTGTCTTTAAAGGACAGCGGAGTCAATTCCAGCTTGCCGGCCTTCTCCACATAAACTTTGTCGAAGCGGTTCACCAGGATGTCGGACACATTGGTGTCTTTGAGCAATTGCTCAAGCGGTCCTAACCCGAAGATTTCATCGAGAATCTCGCGGGAAAGCCGTTCGCGTTCCGCGAAACTGAGGGGGACAACCTCGCCATTGACGGCGCTGCGGATGACGACCAGCACTTCATCGCGCGCCGAGTCGCCGGAGGTCTTGCCGAGCTTTTCCAGGTCGAGACGATCGAGAATCTTGCGATGCAGGTCGGCCTTGACCTGCTGGTAATCGGTACGCTCGAACGATTGCAGATTTGCCATAGGTGCTTAGATCCTTAAACCGACTTGAATAACGACCACGCCGTGCGCTTGACGTCGACATCATTGCGGGTCAACTCCTGCGCCAGGCCGGCAAAGCAACGGGCAATCTCAGAACTTCTCTGGTCCATCACCGGAGTGCCCCGGTCAATCGAACTGGAGACGGCAAAGTATTGGTTAGGAACGCGCCATAGCAGCTTCGCGCCGACTGCTGCTTCAGCGTCGGCTTCACTGAATCCCGGCACCTTGCGGAACCGGTTCAAGACCAGCCGCACCCGTTCTCTGCCACCGCTTTCCGCCAGGTACTGATTTACGCGGGCCGCGCTCCACAGTGAAGCCACATCGCTGCAGGCTACCAGCAGCACGGTTTCCGAAAGGCTGGCCACCAGCCGGCTGGCGGCGTCGAATCTCGACGAGGCGTCTACCACAACATAGCGGTAATGCGAGGCCAGCATGTCGAACAAGCGCACAAAGTCGGCGGTGGAGGGATCGACGGCCGCGGGCACATTGGCCCCGGCCAGCAACTGGAGTCCGCCGCTGTGCCGCGTCATGAAACTCTCCAACAGCGAGCCATCCATGCGGTGCAGGTTGCGAGTGGCGTCCGACACGTTGAACACGGGCTTCAAATTCATGTGCAGCGCCGCGTGTCCAAGAGGCGCCAAATCAATCAGCGCCGTCTGCCCATAGGCCGTCTGCAGCGCCAGCGCGAGATTCACCGACACGGTAGTCGCTCCGTTTCCACCTTTGGCGTTAATCACCGAAAAGATTTTTCCCCGCAACCCTTCTTGCCGCCCGCGCCGCTGCGCCGCGGTCAGGCGAACGAAGGCTTCCAGCAGATCTGTGGTGTTGGTGGGCCGCTCGACATATTCGCGCGCCCCGGCCCGCATCGCGTTCACGATGACTTGCGGCTGGTTCAGGCTTCCAATGGCGAACACGGCGGTGTCGGGCATTTCCTGATGCAGCAGTTCAATCGCGCGCAGGGCCAGCGAGGGATTGTCGTTGGGAATGTCCACCAGGGTTACGTCGGGATTTGCAGAGCGCACTCGGCGTGTTACCGGGTCAGCGGCTCCCACCGGAAAACTGGCGCAACTATGCGCGGTGCGCGCCACACTGGTGCCATCCACCAGCACTTGCAACAGCGCTCGCTGTTCGTTGTCGGTGGCCACGATCACTACTGAAAGCTCTGGCATGCTACTGTCCGAAGCGTTGAAGCCAACTGTACCGCACTCTTTTGTTGCGAGCTACTTTTGCGCGGGTTTTCCGCCTACCTGCTTATCGAACCGGTTGATATCCATGTAGGGCTGCGGAGTCTTGGGCCCAGGGATTGGCTCGCTGCTGGGTGAGATGCGCCGCACGGTGCACAGCACCATCAGTTCGGAGTTGCTCCTCTGCACGCTCTTGCTCCGGAAAAAAGCTCCCAGGATCGGAATATCTCCGAGTCCGGGGATCTTGTTGTAGATGTCGGTCACGCGGTTGTCCATCAGGCCCGCGATCACAAAACTCTGTCCATCCTGCAATTCGAACTCCGTCTCCGCTTTGCGTGTGCTGAGGGCGGGGACGGTAAAACCGGAGATGGTGAGCGCGTCGGCAAAATCCAGCGTGCTCACTTCCGGAGCCACTTTCAAATGGATATTGCCGCTCGGCATGATGACCGGGGTGAATTGCAGGCGCACGCCGAACTCCTTGAACGAAATGGTGACCGCGGTAAATCCTGCACCCGGCTGCACGATGGGGAAGGGAAATTGTCCTCCCGCCAGGAAACTTGCCTCTTTGCCATTCACGGCGATGAGGTTGGGTTCCGCCAGAATCTGCAGCAGGTTTTTTGTTTCCAGCGCCTGAATCACCGCGCCGAAATTGATATCCGGGCGGAAGATGAACAGGTTCAGGACATTGCTGATGGTCTCTCCGCTGGTGGCGGACGTGCCCGTGGAGCCGCCGGTCCCGCTGTTGTTCGTGAGACTCTGTGGACCAAATCCGCCAAACTGCCCGGTGGTAATCGTGCCGATTGTGTTCGCCGCGCCGTTAGAAAGAAAATTTATGCCCAGCTGAGTCAGCGCCGTGCGGTCCACTTCGGCAAACTTCACCTGCAAAAGGACCTCCTGGGCGCCCACGGGTCCGAAGGTCAGCACGTTGACGACTTTCGGGGAATAGGCAGCGGCCAACTCCCCAGCGCGCTTGGCGACATCTTCGGTGGACACATGTCCGGAGAGCACGATGGCCGCGCGCGAGGGCGTCACGGAAATCTGCTCATCGGGAAATACGCGATGCTCTTCCTCAGCGCAGGCACTGACGTCGACATCGACGCGAAGATCGAAGCTGCGCGAGCGCTCCAGTTCATCCCAGATCAGAAGCGATACTTCTCCCGGAGTTTTGCCGTGAACCAGGATCTGGGTCGGCGTGATGACTTGCGCGAACGCGACGCTCGGATCGGTGACCGAAATACGCCTCAAGCGCTCGGTGGTGTTAATCAGCAGCGATTTGCCGACCATCACTCGCAATGGCGCTGCCCCTTGCGGCTGCTGCTGAGACTGCGGCGGCAGCGTTGCCGTCGGGGTTTCTGGCTGAACTGGTGCCTGTGTCTGGCCTCCCGCATCCGGCTGCTGCTGAGTTTCGGGGAACGCAGGCCGCGTGCAGCCGGCGGTCAGCAGAGCTACCAGCAAAATCAAGCGGACATGCATCTTCAGAATTATTCCCCCGTGACGAAACCGGCTGACCTGGACGAAGATAAATCGCGCAATCGCGTCTGAAAGGGTCACTTGGCCTCGCAACCGTCGTCGCCACATTTCACGATGTCAGGTTTCTTGTCACCCTGATACACCTCGACGCTCACGCCGGTCGAGGCCGGAGGAGGAGGCGTAGCCTTCGCGGTCTGCACATGATGAACTGGCGCCCGCACGGGCGCTGGAGCCGCCGCTGCCATCTTGTACAAGCCTTTGGCATTGAATGACGCAACGTCCTCCTGCTTGGTGTCCAGCGGATTGCGCAGCGCGAGTTGAATGTGACCTGCACTAGCGAGGGCGAGACGTTGGGCATCGTCCGGTGTGACCAGAAGCGTGATCACCGCCGTCGTTTGTGCTTCTCCGGTGGAAGTTCGCTCCAGCGTGTGGCCGGAGGCAAGCACCGCAACGTTTTGCAGAACGGTGGTGGTTTCCTCCTCCGACGCACCGGCCGGGGTTCCGGTCAGCAAGACGTCTACGCGGGTTCCCGGGGTGACGAATCCGGCTACGGACACGACCTCATTCACTCTCACCGAGACTGCGCGCATGCCCGGTGGAATTAATGAAGGCAAGCCCGAGCCTGCGTTTTCTCCGGCCAGCCGGTTCGGAAGAATGAACTCGCCTTTTGAGATGGGAACGATGACGCCGTGTCCCAACACATCAGAGCGCCGCCGCGGCGTGCCGGGCGGGAGATCTGCGGGGTTGATGTGAATGATGCGGATGTCGTGTTCGTCGATCCGCTGGCCGACCTGCAGGTCGTTGGCGGCGACCATCACCTCAATGCCGGCGTCGCCCCCGGCCCTTCCCTGCAAGTTTTTGTACACGTATACACTCGCAAGGAAGCCGATAGCCAAGGCGAGAAATCCGATCATTAACAAACGTGTCCGATTCATGCCATTTCCTTCGCACTACTAACCGGCTGCCACGGCGACAGCAAAACCGTGGTCTGCCCACCGCACGCGAACGATTCCTTCTTGTTCTGACAGCGCTCTGCTATTGAATAGAACTGGCAACATTCGAGAACACGTTGTTGGCATTGGATCCGATGAGCCGAATGGTTCCGACCACGATGACCAGAATCACCGCCAGCATCACCGCGTATTCCGCTATATCTTGCCCTTGCTGTTCGCACCAAAGTCCGCGCACAAGCTGTTTGAACATTGTCCTTTTCTCCTGCCAAGCGTGATGGTTAAGAATGGTTTCTCGGGAGCCCAGGCTGGGACACCGATTCGTGGCTGCCTCACCACTCGAACTAGGCTAATCATAACCGCATCCCGGCAGAAAGTGACAAATTCTTGCAACTTTAGGGACATCCCTAGGCAACCGGGCGGCCATGGAGCCTTCCTGGTCCAAAATCTCACGCCGGAAGCATAAACGGTGGCCTGTTTCCTGCGGAACCGCCGGAAGTTCATGCCGGCTTCGTCTTCGAGCTGCCAAACGCATATAGCAGCCAAAGATGTCCCCACGATACAATTTCGCCGTTCGTCTGTCAGTGATCAGGGGCGCATCCCATTCTTGCTCGATCCTATAAAACGGTTGGCCGCCTTTTCCTGGTGGCGATGGTCGCAATACACGCGTTCTTTCTTTGGAATCTGCGCCCCGCGGTGGCTCGCGGAGATCCCGATTTCACCGTGTACTACACCGCCGGCCGGATGCTGCGGGAAGGCCGGGGATCCCGACTGTACGATCCGCATGCCCAACTTGCCGTGCAGCGGGAATTTGCCGCCGATGCGGAGACTCGCCACAACCCCCTGCCCTATATCCACCCGCCGTTTGAGGCCCTGATTTTTCTGCCTCTGACTTTTCTTTCGTATGCGGCGGCCTATTTTTTCTGGAACGGGCTAAATCTCGGAATCCTGCTTGGCGTGGTGCGGCTGCTGCGCAGCTCGGTCGAGTGCCTTCGCCACATTTCCGGATTGGATCTGTATCTGGCGCTGCTAGCTTTCTCTCCGGTTATAGCCAATTTCCATCAGGGCCAGGACGCCATACTCCTGCTCCTGGTAGTGCTGCTTGCTTTCCGCGCATGGGAGCAAGGGGCGGACTTCGCCGCGGGACTCTGGATCGGCGCGGGCCTTTTCAAATACCACCTGATTCTTCCCTTGGCGGTCGTACTGGTTTTGTGGAGAGGCAGAAAATTCCTTCTGGGGATGCTTACTACGGGTTCCGTGGCCATCCTGATTTCGCTGGCGATCGTGGGATGGCATGAGGCGCTCGCGTATCCGGGATTTACGTGGCGCGTCCTGTCGGAACCCGGACTTGGCAGAATTCCTTTTCGCCAACTGCCCAACCTGTTGGGATTGATCGCCGGTTGGTCCTCCGAGGAGTATACCGGCTGGCTTCTGCCAGCTGTGGCGCTGGTCGGTTCGATTCTGTTGCTGGCGGTCGCCGTCCGGATGCAAAGGTTCGCGGTAAATCGTCCATTGGAGAGGATGGCTTTCGCGTTCGCCCTGACCTCCGCGCTTTTTGTCGGCTACAGCACCAACACGTATGATCTCGCGCTGCTGGTGCTGCCCATTGCGCTGGCGATCGATCATTCGCTTCGCGATTCGACGGAGCCCTCAGCGCAGAGGATCGCGCTAATCCTGCCCATCCTGCCATTGTTCCTCAGCTCACTGTGGTTCTACTTGTGGCTGCGCTGGGAGCACATCAATGTGATCGCTATTTTTATTTTGTGGTGGCTGTATGCCATGCACAAAGAAATTCTGCGAATGAGGGCGCGCGCGGGAGCGCCCGCAACGGTCTCCGCCCTTGCCTGAGATGTTGAAGAAATCGTGCGCAGTCTTCGCAGCCGGGATGATGGCCGCGGCCATGTGGATCTGGGTGCAGCGGGTCGCCATCCCGCATCAGCAATCCGAGTCGGCCGCGAAGGGAATACCGCGGGGCAATCTCTCCGATCTCTATCCTCGCTGGCTCGGTGCCAGGGAATTGCTGTTGCATGGCCGCGATCCCTATGGTTCCGACATCACCCGTGAAATTCAAGCGGGATACTACGGGCGTCCCATCGATCCCAAGCGACCCACCGATCCCAAGGATCAGCAGGCCTTCGCTTATCCGTTGTACATCGTGTTCGTGCTTGCGCCCACGGTCGGGTTGCCGTTCCCCATCGTGCAAAGGATTTTTCTTTGGTTGCTCGTGCTGTTGACCGCGGCCTCGGTTCCCTTGTGGCTGCGAGCGCTGCGATGGCGCCTCTCGACTACCTGGCAACTGGTCTGGATCATACTTCTCACCGGATGCTTCCCCGCGATCCAGGGTTTCAAGCTGCAGCAATTGACGCTGCTGGCCGCCGGACTCATTGCCGCCTCGATGTACTGCATCGCCCGCCGAAGGTTGGTGTGGGCTGGCGTGCTGCTCGCTATTGCCGGGATCAAGCCTCAGCTTGTCGTGCTCGTGCTCCCGTGGCTGTGCCTATGGGTCGTCGGCAACTGGAAAGAGCGACAGCGGTTGCTGTGGAGTCTCGTCGCCGCAATCGCCGTTCTGGTCATCGGAGCGGAATTTCTGCTGCCCGGCTGGATTGGCGAGTTTCGCGCTGCCTCTGCCGCGTACTATCTCTACACTGGCGGCGGGCGGTCCGTGCTGGATGTGGCGTTGACGCCGCTCTGGGGCAGGGCAGTCTCGCTGATTCTCGTGGGCACAGTCTTTGTTCTTCTCTGGCAGACCCGCCGCGCCGCCGCCGACACCCCGGAATTCCGCTGGGCGCTTTCCTTGGTGATGGCGACCACCCTGGTCGTCGTCCCCATGTTTGCGCCCTACAATCAGCTGCTGCTGGTGCCCGCATTGCTGTGGATCCTGCAGGGGATTCAGCCACTTTGGAAGAGGAATCTCCTGTCGCGGTTTCTGATTGGGCTGACGGCGTCCGCTGTGTTCTGGCCGTGGCTGGCCGCGGGAGCGTTGGCGGTTTCGCTGGTATTTTTGCCGAGCCAGGTTGTCGAGAAAGCATGGACCCTGCCGCTTTACACCAGTCTGGCCATCCCGGTGACGACCGTGGCGACGCTGCTGGCGGATAGAAGCCTGCTGCCTACGAAAATCCCCGTTACCGCTTCTCTGAACCGGGCAGAACGCTTGCGGTAGGCCGCGGCGTCAGAGTACTCTTGATGCGCAAGAGCCATCGCGAGCAGGCGTCTGTGGCCTGCGGCGAGGGCAAGGGCGCGCCAAAACCATTCATGTCCCTGAACACCATCAGTCATCACAGCCACCACGGCTCCGGCTCCGGAGTGTTTCCTGCGCTGGTCTTCGTGCAGGGCAGCGAGCAGAAAAACATCGTGCTGAACCGCACCCCGTTTACGGTTGGCCGCAAAGTGGACAAGGATTTGGTGATCGCCGATCCCCGGGTTTCGCGCGACCACGCCCAAATCATGCAGGAGGGTGTGGAGTTTTTCCTGGTGGACCTGGGCAGCAAGCACGGCACCTTCGTCAACGGAGAGCGCATCCAGCGCCAGAAACTGGAGCGCGGCGACCGTCTCGAATTTGGCGCCCGCGATTCAGCGTACATTCTCTTCAACCCCGCGAATAAATCATCCAATACCGCGCGCGAATTTCTCAGCCAGCTCTCCGGCATCGGCATCAAGGCCGAGACCACGGAACTGGAAACGTTGCGCCTATTCCTCGAAGCCGCGCGCAAACTGAACACGGCCGGTGTGCTGGATGAAATCCTGATCACGATGCTCGACGTCACGCTGCAGTTGACGCGGGCGGAACGCGCTTATGTTTTCCTGAAGGATGAGGACGGGAGCTTGCGGCTTGCCGCCGGCCGCAACTCGAAGAAAGAGCCTTTGCTCGACGACAAGACGATCTCGCATTCCATCCTCGAAGAATCGATGCGGGCGAACTCCGAATTTCTGCTAACCGATACCAGCCGTTCTGTCGACATGGCTGGACGGCAGAGCATCGTCGCTTACGATTTGCGGACCGTGGTCTGCATTCCGCTGCGCAAGATGCAGGTGCACGCCACCCGCGAAGCCCAGCCGGCGGCCGCCGCCAATGCGGCGCAGGCTCTGGGAGTGCTCTACGTCGACTCGCGTTTTGCCTCGCGCGACATCAGCGGCGTCAGCCAGGACATCCTGCATGCGATCGCGACAGAAGCCGCCTCGCTCATCGAGAACGCGCGCCTGGTGCAAGCTGAAGAAGAAGCCCGGCGCTATCAGCAGGAATTGAGTATCGCGGCCAGCATCCAGCAGCGGCTGATGCAGGTAAAAATTCCTGAAGTGCCGTTCGCCCGGCTGCGCGGAAGGAACTTGTCTTGTAAAGAAATCGGGGGCGACTTTTTTGATGCGTTGAATACGAAGGAAGGGCTGGCCGTCGTGCTGGCTGACGTCAGCGGTAAAGGAGTCTCAGCCGCGCTGCTGGCCTCGACCCTGCAAGGGATGATTTATTCGCACCTGAGCGCCGGCATGCCTTTGCTCAACGTCATTACCGCGGTCAACCGCTTTTTTACTGACAAACTGGTCGGCGAAAAATATGCCACGGTTCTATTGGCTCGCTTGCGGCGCGATGGGGAACTGGAGTATGTGAACTGCGGCCACGTTCCGCCGCTGCTGGTTTGTAATGGGGAAGTTATCCGTCCTCCCCACGGCAACGTCCCGGTGGGATTGCTTCCTGACGCAACTTTCGAGAGCGCGACCTGCCAGATGAAATTCGGCGATCGCTTCATTCTGGTCACCGATGGAGTCACCGAAGCGGAAAACGCGATGGGCGATTTTTTCGAAGACTTCCGTCTGGAGGCCGCCGCTGCGAAGTCTCCCACGCTGGAAGGAATTTTCGGCGCGGTTTCCGAATTCTGCGCGGGAAATCCTCTGAATGACGACTGCACCGTCGTCGAATTGTGCTACGCGAATCCGGAGAGCTCCGCGCCGGACTCCGATCCGGGATAACCTTCATTGCGATCCGTCATCGCACGGCTTCATTTTTCTTCCACCGTCACGCGATAATCTTTATCCTCCCAGCGATTCTCCTGCGGCCAGAAAAATGTGAACACCACCTGCCCCCCCGCCGGCATGGACGTCGTGGGCAGATTCAGCGTGTGGATTCCCATCCCGGTATCGTGCGTGTCGGTATCGTGCGCGCTAGCCCAGTTATCGATGCTCCAACGCACGCGGGCGGGTGAGAGAAGATTCAGTCGCAGCGTCTGATTGCGCGGCACCGTGCGCGGCTTGTTGTTGAGCCGCCAGCCGAAGTGTTGCCGCCCATGCTTATCGATCACGTAACGTTTCACCGTTTGCGGAGGCTGGTCGAAAATCTTGCGATCCCGAACTGACCGGCGCAGCTTGATGTATTCCGAATGCGCCCACACCAGCGGGCAAGCCGACCCAGACGGCTTGCCGCGAAACAGTTCGAGCGCGGGAATGTCCGCCGCATCCCACACCTGTTCGGGCAACAGCCGGCTTTGTCCCGCCGTGGAGTTCTCCATCACGGTAAGTAAAGCTTCGGCCTCGTCGCAGTGTCCAGCGGCCAGAGCGTAATGGGCGCGTTCTCCCGTCAGCAACGGCCAGGGGCGTCCAATGCCCGTGCCATCGAAGGCGGAGCCATCTTTGTGTTCGCCGTAGCCGTCGCCGTTATAGCGATACCAGCATGGCCCCTGGGGAAGTTCCACCGCCAGTAGAGCGTCAATGGCGCGCAGGGTGTTTACAATCCGCGGGTCATCCGGCGCGCGCAAGCCAAAGCGGACCAGCGCTAGCGCATCCGGGCTGATGATGTGATACGCACGTTCGCCGTCCTGCCCCGGTGGACGATTCTTGATCGGAACAAATCCCTGGGTGGGCGAAGCCGCCCCATCGGTATCCGGAGGAGCGATCCGCACGTAATATCCCTCGACCCCGAGTTGTTGCGCCAGATCGCCTCCACAGGCGTAGACCCAGCGCTCGATGTTGGCGTTCCAGGCGTCCGCCGTATCGCGCATGGTCTGCGCCTGTTCGGAATGTCCGGTGAGGTCGGCAATGTCGGCCCCGGCCAGCAGCGCGGAAATTTCAGCCGCGAGAGTAAACGGCGAATAGCCCGCGTCTTCTTCCCAGCGGTCCTGCTGGGTGACCGGCCCGTTACGAATGATGAAACTGGCGGCATTGCGTACCATGGGCCACCAGCGATCCAGTTTCCCTAAGGCCTCTGGCGCCTCGCGGCGTAACAGGTCGATCAGCAGGATGGGGAAGGCGGTCTCGTCCATCTGGATGCCGCCCCAGTAGGAACGTCCGTCGAGCCAGAGGTTCTGCGCCCAATTTCCCGCCGTCTCCTGCGTGGCTTCAAGATAGCGCAGCACCCGAACTGCATCGCTGACTGCGCCGGCCGCAAGCAGAGCGCCGGCGGTTTCCACCAGGTCGCGCGGCCAGACCAGATGATATCCACCCAAATCTTCATCGCCTTTGTCGAAGCCCCAGGGAATGGAGAGGCTGGCGATGACGCCGCCCAGAAAATCTTTCGACTCATGCGTGCGCAAGACCGCGGTGGACGTACGATACAGATCGTGCTGCCGCAGGGGCTGATCGAGAGGCAGCAATTTCGCTTGCCAGTCGCTCCACTGGGAAACAAAATGCTCGCGCAGTTCGTCAAAATCTTCGAACAGGCTGGACCGTACATGCTGCCCGGCATGCGTCCAGAACGAGCCGAACCCCAGCGCGAGGACGAACTCTCCGCCGCACGCTGCCAGGTCGATTTCTCCCGTACACGCAATATTGCCATTCTCCGCGCGCGTGTATTCCCACTGCAGTTCGAAGTGCTGCGAAAGATCCTGCCAGCCGTCCGAGCTCCCCGCAAATCCCACAGAAACTTTCCCCCATGGTGCCGACGACCCCAGGCCCATGGTGACTCCGTCGCGTTCGGCGAAGAACATCGGAAGGCCCTTATAGTCGCCGATCCACCCCGTGTTTCCATAACCGCAATTCGCCAGATGAGGCGAGAGCAGAATGAACAGCCGGTAGTCTGAGAGTTTTCCCCGCAAGGGCTCAAACCGCACTTTTTGCAGAACCACGTTGCGGTAGGGATCGCTGAGAACCTCCTTGTGAATCCGGTAGAAGCCGGAGCGGCAGGTGTTGATCAGTTCGAAAGCCGGGATGCCGGGCTGGAGCGGATGGTTTTCGAACGAGCAATCCCGCTTCTCTTCGGAGAAAAAGTCCCGCCCCCCGGTCACGATGAACCCCATGTCGCGAGTGCAGGCCTGGTCCACCCGGGGAAAGTAAACTTCGTTCAAAATCCCGTGGCTGATGGTGAACCATACCTTGCTATGCGGGTTAAGGGCGGTGCCGACGCCGGTTTTGGCGCTCGACGTCCAGCGCGGCGGAATGCCTGGCCAACCGGGAGCATATTTTATTTGCGGATCGCTCATGGAATCGCGCTTCCTCGAACTGGGATAATCCCGGCAGATTAACAAAAGTTTTACATCCTGGGGCTATGAATTGCTCGCCAATGTCATCAAACTGTAAGTAACCTCAATCGACGCAAATTGCTACTAACCATAGAGCAGTGATAACAGACTCTGGGGGAATGGGAATCGAGTGACGGATCATGGGTACGTATTTAGATGCGCGCAGGTGGACGCTGGTGACAACAGCCTGGCTGCTCTGCGCGCTTTCTGTCGCCGTGGCCGAGGATCTCGCCAAACCCGCTCCATCTTCTTTTCTCGATCGGGGATTCGCCGGACTCTATAACCTGGATTTTACCGGGGCGCAAAAGGACTTTGGGGCGTGGGAGAAAATCCATCCCGACGATCCGCTGGGCCCGGTCAGCCAGGCGGCCGGATTCTTGTTCTCAGAGTTTGATCGGCTAGGAGTTCTTGAGGCACAGTTCTACGAGAGTAATGATTCTTTCTTTGCCCGCCCGAAACTGACTCCTGATCCCGCAGTCCACATTCGGTTCATCGATGCGATTACCCGGGCGGAGAACCTCGCTGGTGTCCGACTTGCCAAGAACTCAAACGATCCTGACGCTCTTTTCGCGCTGACGCTGTCGTCGGGATTGCGGGCGGATTACGCTGCCCTGATCGAGAAGCGCAATCTGGCCTCGCTGCACTACACCAAAGAAGCATCTGTATCTGCCCAGCGCTTGTTGGGTGTCTGCCACAACTGCTATGACGCGCTGCTGGCCACTGGCTTCAGCAAGTACATCATCGGCAGCATGGCTGCGCCGGTGCGCTGGTTGCTGCGCATGGGCGGCCTACCCGCCGACAAGCGAGGCGGAATCGCTGACCTCCAGACCACTGCCGATCACGGACACTATCTCGCGCCCTTTGCGCGCATTTTATTGGCGATTGCCTATGTGCGCGAGAAGGATAAGGCTCGCGCCATCCAGTTGCTCGCCGGTCTGCAGAGCGAATTCCCCAGTAACACTTTGTTTCCGCGGGAAATCATTCACTTGCAGTCCGCCCACTGAGCTTAGAACCAGCGCAGTGCGTTCCTGCTTTCTCATCCCATCGGATCGAATCCCACAGGTCATTCATCAGAAATTCACCCGTTTGTAACCATCCTTTAACACTGCGCCGATAGAACCGATTCATCAATTCATTGAGGAGGAATGCTTTGGCAATGCGCAAATCTGTGCTGCTGTTGGTGTGCGTCCTTCTGGCCATGCCGGTCGTTGGGCAGACCACGCTGAACGGGGCCGGCGCGACATTTCCTTATCCCATCTACTCGAAGTGGTTCAGCGAATACCACAAACTTCATCCCGAGGTTGAAATCAATTATCAATCCATTGGTAGCGGCGGCGGAATTCGCCAGGTACTGGCCGGCACCGTGGACTTCGGCGCCAGCGACATGCCGATGACCGACAAACAATTGCAGGAATATAAGGGAAAGATTCTCAATCTTCCCACCGTCTTGGGCGCAGACGTGCCAGCGTACAACATCCCGGGAATAAGTGAAGGACTGAAGTTCACACCCGAGGCCTTAGCCGGAATTTTCCTCGGCAGGATCACCAAGTGGAACGACAAGGCCATCGCTTCCGTCAATCCCGGCGTGAATCTCCCCGACAAAGACATCATCGTGGTGCATCGATCTGATGGCAGCGGCACCACCTTCATCTGGACCGACTACCTTTCCAAAGTCAGCCCCGAATGGAAGAGCCAGGTGGGCGCGGACACCAGCGTGAAGTGGCCTCTCGGGATGGGAGGTAAGGGCAATGAGGGCGTGGCTGGAATGATCCGCCAGTTGCAAGGGGCAATCGGCTACGTGGAATTGATTTATGCCATCCAGAACAACATTCCTTATGGCAGCGTAAGAAATTCGGCGGGAACTTTCATCAAAGCTTCTCTGGAAAGCGTTACCGCCGCTGCCGCTTCGGCTCCCAAGATGCCGGCGGATTTCCGCGTATCCATCACCAATTCCCCAGGGAAAGACGCTTATCCCATCAGCAGCTTCACTTGGCTGCTGATTCCGGCGCAATCCAGGAATCCGGCGAACGGCAGGATTTTGGCTGATTTTCTGAACTGGATGGTCACCGATGGCCAAAAAATGACCTCGGTGCTCGCGTATGCGCCGCTCCCAGAGAATGTTGCGGCGAAAGAGAAGGAAGCGATCAAGCAAGTGAAATAGCAACCCTGCGGTACGGGGCACCATTTCACTTTGATTGGCGAAAAAAGGAGAGAAGAATGATGAGGTCTGCGATAAGGTTCTGCGCAATTCTATTGCTGGTCACGGCAGCGGTTGCTCAAACCAGCACCGCCAAAAAACCACCCAAGAAAAAGCCAGCCCCTATCACCGCCGCTGACGTTCAGGCGCTGAAAGACGCCATCGCGTCGCAGCAGGCTGCCTTGGCGCAGCAGCAGCAGGAGATTCAACAACTGAAAGATCAGTTGAGCCACAAAGATCAGGCGGTGCAGCAAGCCCAATCCGCCGCCAGCGATGCCGCCAGCAAAGCCGACGCCGCGCAGGCCGCCGCCGCTCAGCAGCAACAGTCGGTCACCGCACTGAAGAGCGACGTGACCGATTTGAAGTCCAACCAGGCCAGCACTGTCACCACTCTGCAGGAAACGCAGAAGGCGGTTCGCCAAGCCACGGAGAGTCCCATAGCCATCCACTACAAGGGAATCACCATCACTCCGGGAGGCTTCGTCGCGGCAGAAACGGTGACCCGCCAACGCGCGGCCGAATCGAGCATCAATACGCCCTTCAATAGCATTCCATATGAGGGAAGTTCGTTGGCCCATATTAACGAAAGCGACTTCACCGCTCGTCAGAGCCGACTCTCTCTGTTGGCTGAAGGCAAGACTGGACCCTTGAAACTGACGGGATACTACGAAGCAGACTTTCTGGGAACGGGCGTGACCTCCAACAACCGGCAGAGCAACAGCTACGTGTTGCGCCAGCGGGTTCTGTACGGCCAGGCCGCACTAAACAGCGGTTGGATATTCACGGGCGGCCAGCAATGGACGTTGCTGACGGAGAACAGAATCGGAATCACTAATCGCACTGAAGTTCTGCCCATGACCATTGACCCGCAATACCAGGTGGGCTTCGGTTGGGCACGGCAATACGGCTTGCGGATGGTGAAGGACTTCGGCGGCAAGTTTGCCCTGGGTCTCTCCATGGAGGCACCGGAGGCAACGATTGGCGGACGAGGATTTTCGAGCGTCTCAACAACGAACCTGGGTACGGCCTCGGTCACCACTATCGGTAACGCCTTCGTCGATGGTCCGGGTTCCGGTGGCGGCTTGTTGAACTTCTCCGACACGACGGGATATTCCTTCAATAAAAGCCCGGATTTCATGGTGAAGGCTGCGGCCGATCCGGGGTGGGGCCATTACGAGTTGTACGGGATTTTTAGCGCCTTCCGGAATCGAGTCTATCCATGCGCAGTGGTAGGCACGAACGCAAACGATACGAATCCTCCCGCAACCCCAACGACGATTGCTTGCCCTCTCAATGCCTCTACCACCCCCAGTTCTGCGGGAGCCTATAACGATACGCGACCCGGCGGCGGCTTCGGCGGCAGCTTCCGGTTACCCGTTGCTGGGAAAAAGGCTGAATTCGCCGTTCAGGGCGCGTATGGGGACGGCATCGGTCGCTACGCGAGCGCGCAGATCGCCGATTTAACGCTGAAGCCGGATGGGACGCAGGGCCTGATCCGCACCTCCCATGCGCTTGGCGAGTTGGTCTTGCACCCCAATCGAAAATTGGACATCTACGCTGACTTTGGCGGCGAGTACGGATGGCGAGCGGCATACAAGGGCTACGACAGCATTTCGATCCTGAAGACCCCCGCCATCCCAGTCACTTCCACAACTCCGGCGGTACCCGCAACTACCACAACCACATTCAAACTTAACCAAATTGGTGGATACGGTTCGCCCTTTGCCAATAACTCGGGTTGCAGCACGGAGAATCCGCCGTCCAACCAACTGACTCCTTCTGGCGGCGGGACCTGCGCGGGAGACACTCGTCTCATCGTCGAAGGAACGCTTGGGTTCTGGCATAGGATTATTCAAGGAGACAAAGGCGGACTGCGGTGGGGAATTCAGTACTCCTACTTCAGCAGGATGGGTTGGTCTGGGAACAATGGCACTACTGGACCGGGCATCTCGCCGAAAGCTGTGGATAACATGATATGGACCTCCTTCCGCTATTACTTGCCCTAATGCGGACGAGGCGATCACGAGTCGAGGCAGGACCAGCGGCACTTGGAGCGGTCGTCCGAGTGCCGCTTTTTTAACTTCGCCACGAGGTGTGGCACCGCGCCCGAGTCGTAGCCGGACGATCCACAGCCGAATGCTTTATACTGGGGCTTCTAACTGCTCAGCTGATGCTGTCTGAATACTCGGCTGGATAGCCGCGATTCATCCAAATCGGTTCAGCAAGCACGTCCATGGCCCGCATTTCGCTCGATAACCCTCAGTACTTTCTCAACCGCGATACTTCCTGGCTCGCGTTCAACCGCCGTGTCCTCGAAGAGGCGGAGGACGAGGGCAATCCTCTTCTGGAGCGGCTGAAATTCCTCTCCATCTCGGCCAGCAATCTCGACGAATTTTTCGAAGTGCGCGTGGCCGCCATGATGCAGCAGATCGAAGACGGCTACAACGAAGCCGGCCCCGACGGCCTGACTCTGACCGCCAAGCGCGACACGCTCAACAAACTGACTCACGAGTTCGTCGATGACCAGTACGACTGCTGGAACGCTCGCCTGCGGCCCGCGCTCGGTGAGAACGGAATCCGGGTACTGGGCCTGCACGAACTCAATTCCGAGGCGCTGCGTTTTGTCGAGGAATACTGCGAGAAGGAACTTGATCCGCTGCTGACCCCGGTCACGGTCGATCCCGCGCATCCGTTTCCACGCGTCATCAACAAGGCGCTGTGCGTCGCCTTTTTGTTGCGCCGGCGCCGGCGCTCGGCTCTGACTTATACCGGAGTCGTCTCCGTTCCCCGCGCCTTGCCGCGTCTGATCCGCCTCCCGTCGCAAGATACTGCCGACTTCATCTTTCTCGCCGACCTGGTCGCGCATCATGCAGTCCGCATGTATCACGGCTACGACATCGTTTCTTCCGCGCCTTTTCGGGTCACGCGCAACAGCAATCTTTATCTGGCCGAGGAAGAAGCCCGCAGCCTGCTCGAATCCGTTCGCACCGAACTGCACAACCGCCGCAAGGGCGACGCGGTGCGCATGGAGATCGAGGCTGACGCCGATCCGGAAATCATCGACCGCTTGCGCACTGTGTTTGAGCTCGATCCCTGGCAGGTATTTCCGGTCAACGGTCCCGTCAACCTTCTACGCCTGTTCAATGTCTACGAGCAGGTGAATCGCCCTGATCTGAAATACCGGACGTTTTCCCCGCGCGAATTGCGCCTGACGGCGAAATCGAAAGACTTATTCGAAGAGTTGCGCGGACATGACATCCTGCTGCATCACCCGTTCGATTCGTACGACGCCGTCGTCTCCTTCATCGAGGCAGCGGCCGCAGACGAGCACGTGCTTTCCATTAAGCAGACGCTGTACCGCACCAGTGAGCATTCGCTGATCGTTCCTTCGCTGATCGACGCTGCCTCGCGCAAGGAAGTCACCGCGGTCGTGGAATTGAAAGCGCGTTTCGATGAGGCCTCCAATATCCGTTGGGCGCGCGATCTGGAGGACGCGGGAGTCCAGGTGTTTCACGGCTTGGTCGGATTGAAAACCCATTGCAAGCTGTCACTGCTGGTGCGCCGCGACCCCGACGGCGTGACCCGCAGCTACGCTCACATCGGAACCGGCAATTACAACGCCACTACCGCCCGGATCTACACTGATCTGAGCCTGCTCACAGCCGATCCGGAGATCACGCGAGCCGTGCACGACGTTTTCAGTTTCTTGACGGCCTATGCCGAGAATCCCAGCTACGAGCCGCTTCTGGTCGCGCCTCTCGACTTGGCCGAGAAGTGCATTGCGTTGATCGACCGCGAGGCCGAGCACGCCCGCCAGGGAAAGCCGGCCCGCATCATCGCCAAGATGAACGCGCTGCTCGACAAAAATATTGTGCAGGCGTTGTATCGCGCTTCGCAGGCGGGAGTGGAAATCGATCTGATCGTGCGCGGGATTTGCGCGCTGCGCCCCGGTGTTCGCGGCGTCAGCGATCACATCCGGGTGCGCAGCATCGTGGGACGCTTCCTGGAGCACAGCCGCATTTACTATTTCGCCAACGGCGGCGAAGAGGAAATCTATATCGGCAGCGCCGACTGGATGCCGCGCAATCTGTACGAACGCGTGGAAGTGCTGGTGCCGTTGCGCGACGAAATGCTGCGCCAGCGCGTGCGCCACGAAATTCTTGACGCCTATCTGGCGGACAATCGCAAGTCCCGGATTCTGCTCCGAGACGCTACTTACATCCGCGCCTGGCAACCTCTGCACGGCAAACGCAACCGCCGTGCGCCCACGGGCGCCGCGGCTTTCTGCGCACAGAATTTCCTGATGAGCGTGGCGGAAGGGAAGTCCCCAGCCTTGCTCCCCGCGCCGGCTTCGCCGCGAAGGCGTAAAGTAGTGATGGAAAGGCAACGATAAGCGGCAATGATCCTCTATTTCTTGCGCCACGCCAGCGCCGGCGAGCACCTCGCCAATCCGAAAAAGGACGAAAAACGCGCCCTCGACAAGGAAGGCATCGAGCAGTGCGGCTACATCGGCCGCGCCCTCGCGGCTTTAAACGTTCAGGTCGACACCATCGTCTCCAGCCCTCTTAAGCGCTGCACGCAGAGCGCTTCGTTGGTGGGAAACGAGCTCGGCTACGAAGGGAAGTTGCAGGTGGACGCCGCACTGCGCCCCGCTGCCGGTCTCGCCGACTTCCGCAAGCTTCTGGAAAAATATTCCCGCCAGGAAGCCATCATGGTCGTGGGACACAATCCCAACCTGAGCCAATTCCTCGGCTCCGTCATCTGCGACTCCGGCTGCGAAGCTTCGTTGGAATTAAAAAAAGGCGCGGTCGCGAAGGTGGAGATGCGGCGAACCTCTGGAACTCTGCAATGGTGCGTGACGGCGAAAGTGTTGCGCACGCTCTACGACACGGCTGTCGAGAGTTCCCGTCCGAACACTTCGCGGAAATAGTCGCGCTCTTTTTCGATCGCCCAGAGCTCCAGATCGACTCCCATGCGCCGCCGCGGCAGTAGAGTTAGTTTGACCTCTGCAGAGCGCACTCCGATCCGCACTTTTTCGACGGCGCGGCTTCGCCCCAGGTTCAGAGCCCGCGCCAGCCGGAGCAACACAATCGATTTCTGCACGTCGGTGCGATCGACGCCGTCGACCAGTTTCATGGGGCCATCTTCCATCGTCGGGCGCGTCTTTCCCAGGTAGCGCGCGATCGCCGCGATGTTCCGGCGTTGCTGCGGGGTATAGCCGAGAATTTCAGAGTTCGAAATGATGTAGTGCGTATGCCGGTGCCGACCGTTCCGGTTCACGTAATCTCCCACCTCATAAAGCATCGCGGCGGCGGAAAGCCATTCGCGATATTCCGGCGGCAAACGGTGCACCGATCGTAGCGCCGAGAAAAGCAGCAGCGCGGCATCGCGAACATCCAGAGCGTGCTTGCGGTCGACGTGGTAATGGGCGACGGCATGGATGATCGATTCCCATCGTTCCGATTCAATTTGCCGTCCCGACCGCGTGCTGCGGTCGTAGTCGGCCGCCATCTGCGCCAGGATCCCGTCTCTCAATCCCAGGGGCGAGTAGCGGAATCCCTTTAGATGCAGACGGTCCAGGAGTTCGTGGTACACCGTGGCCCCAGCGACAATAATTTCCGCGCGCCGCGGCCCGATGCCTTCGATCTTTCTCCGTTCCGCCACCGGAAGCCGTGCCAGCCGCTTGGCGATTCGTGTCATTTCCGCCCGCGACACTACGTTGCGCTGCCGTCTTTCGCCGCGCCGTAAATGGCCCGCGACCGCCGCCAATGCTGCCGCTGTGCCTGAGGTCGCGATGACGTTCCTCACTCGAGCGGCCGCGATCCGGTCTACAATGCGGTTCACTTCGCGCGCTACGAATCCGCGCATGCGCTTCAGTTCTCCCTTGCGTGCGGGATCGTGATTCAGAAACTCATTGCTCAGCCGCACCGCGCCCAACGGAAGACTTGCGGCGTCGCGGATATGTCCACCGTGCGTCACCGTCAATTCACAACTGCCGCCTCCGAGATCCATGAGCAACGTCGGAGAACGGTCGACCCTCGACCCCGAGACCAGTCCCAGGTGAATCAGCCGCGCTTCTTCCACACCCGAGATGATTTCGACTCGCCATCCGGTAGCCGAGCGCACCCACTCCAGAAACGCCTGCGAATTATGCGCATCGCGCAGGGCGCTGGTCGCCACCACGCGCACGCTGTCGGTGACGATCTGCTGCGTGGCCCGGTGAAATCGGCGCAGCACTTTCACCGTCTCCGCCATCGATTCCGGCGCAAGAAATCCGGAGCTGAAAACGCCTTCCCCTAGGCGGGTGACTTCGCGGTCTTCGTGCAACGGGTGAAGTCGCGCGGCCTGCAGGCGCGCAATCTTCAGCCGGACGGAATTGGAACCGATATCGACCGCGGCAAACGTGGGCATAGGAGCAAGCCCCACAGTGTACCGCAGAAGGGAAAAGTGTCACCCAAGATTGAGAGAGGTGCGTCGCAGTTTCAGTGATTGGATATTTCTTTTCGAGGGCGCGGATGATGAGTCGCACTCAGCGTTGAAGTTTGCAGCGCATCTAGGCCGCTGCTTCGTCAATAACCGAGAACGGTTTCTTGCTCGCCCTCGCATCCGAAGGCATGGTTTGCACGACTCTGCGAACGGTCTCCGGTGCGCCGACCGACTTTACCGCCTGACGAAACTTACCCTGGGTTAGATTGTGCAGCACGGCCACTAACGAGGACTGGTTGACGTCCCCTAAACGTTGTCTGGCGGTTTCCGTCAGCAGTTGCCAGTCGTGCCAGTTGCCGAGCGCATCCTGCATGCGCTTCAAGTTGGCGATGAACTGAGTTGCTGCCGGGGATTTCTCCGCTAATTCCGCGGCGTAGCGCGCGCGCTTCACCGCAATCCGGCTGCGGTGCAGCTTTGCTGCGTCCATCGACGAGCCGGCGGCGTTCGCCGAGGACAGCATTTGCCGTGCGAAGGCTAGGGGATCGCGAGCGCCGTCCGTCTCAAAACCTTTGTAAACCTGTTTGAGTCGTTTGTTGATTTCCCGGATATCTCTCTTGTGGAGCAACTTGCGCAACTTTGCTTCACGTTTCAGGCGAAGTTCAATCAGACCTTGCATCAGCTGCGTTTTCCGCCGCGGTTCTTGCGGAATCTTCAGGCTGCGCAGAGCTTCCAGTTGCACGTCGAGGTCGCGGACCTTCCCGGCCCGCCGCCGGATTGCGTGCAACATCTTCAGCAGTTTTTTCTGATTGCGATCACGGCGCGGCGAGAGATCTTCCAGTAAAGTTTCTAAACGGCGCGCAGAGGTACGAAAGCCGTGAACGGCTTTCGCGTGCTTCTCCGAAGAAAGTCGATCTAGTTCGCGTTCGGTTTTACGAAAAATGCGTTGAACGTTTTCGGACGAAATTGCCATATGAACTAAGAAGCCCCTGTCAAGATCCAAAGAAAAATAAGCTTCAGGTCTGTGAGCTCTCCAGACTCCCGAACTCGCTCAAATTTGGAAAATTCTGACCAAGCGGGCCGACGCCGTACCCAGGAAAAAGCTTGGATGATTTTAACATCTTTGTAACAACTCTCTGTTACCGTGAAACAGATGGCCAACCACGCATTCCAACGGCCTGATATGCCTGGTCCGCAACCCGTTGCAGCCACGAAGGTTACATCAATGACGGTTCAGGCCGCGCCGCTCCAGAAGAAATCCAGCGGCGAGCTTCCCGATCGTGTTTTCCGTTCTGCCATCACCGCTTGCGGCCTCTCTGTCCTCGCATTATTGGTTCTGATCGTTTACGAACTGATGTCCCGCTCCAGCCTCTCTTGGCATGCCTTTGGCTTCAAGTTCTTCGCCACCAGCGACTGGGATCCCGTCAACGAGCAGTTTGGCGCGCTGCCCTTCATTTTCGGCACGCTGGTTTCGTCTCTGGTGGCGTTGATCATCGCGGTTCCACTCTCCATCGGAGTCGCCGTCTTCACCACCGAGATGTGCCCCAAGGTCCTTCGCGGTCCGCTCTCGTTCTTCGTCGAATTACTGGCCGCCATTCCCAGCGTCATTTACGGACTCTGGGCGATCTTCGTGCTCGTGCCTCTGCTCAGCAACTACGTGGAGCCGTTTCTCGGGAAGACTTTGGGCTGGACCGGAATATTTGTTGGTCCTGCCTACGGCATCGGCATGCTCGCCGCCGGAATCATTCTGGCGATCATGATTGTGCCCATCATCTCCTCCATCACGCGCGAAGTGCTGATGGTCGTCCCCCAGAATCAGCGGGAAGGCGTGCTAGCCCTCGGCGCTACGCGCTGGGAGATGATTCGCGTGGGCGTGTTGCGCAATGCTCGTGCCGGAATCGCCGGCGGCATCATCCTCGGCCTGGGACGCGCCCTCGGGGAAACTATGGCCGTCACTATGGTGATCGGCAATCGTCCCGAAATCGCGAAGTCTTTGTTCGCGCCCGGATATACCATGGCCAGCGTCCTGGCCAATGAATTCAGCGAAGCCACCGGGGACACGTATCTGTCGGCTCTGATCGAGATAGGCCTGGCGCTGTTCCTCGTAACCATCATCGTCAATGCTCTGGCGCAACTGCTGGTGTGGACCGTAACCCGCGGCCAGCCTGCGAGGGGACATGTCTGAGCCCATGGCCTCCGTTCACGTCGTCGTGCCGCCCGTCAGTTTGCGCCGTCGCGTGACCGATCACGCCATGACGGCGGTCGCCGTTTCTACCGTGGTGATTGTGCTGGCTCCACTCATCGCCATCTTTGGCTATCTCCTCTATCGGGGCATCGGCTCGATCAACTGGGCATTTCTCACGCAAACTCCAAAGCCCGTGGGAGAAGCCGGCGGCGGCATGGCCAACGCCATTGTAGGATCGGTGTTCATCCTCGCCATTGCCAGCATCATCGGCGTGCCCTTTGGCGTGGGAGCCGGAATCTATCTCGCGGAATTCGGCCGCAACCGCTTCGGCAGCGCGATTCGCTTCACCGCGGATGTATTGAATGGCGTTCCCTCGATCGTGGTCGGCATTGTCGCCTACGCCATCGTCGTGCTCTATCAGAAGCATTTTTCGGCCCTGGCCGGCGGCGTCGCCCTCGCCCTCATGATGGTGCCGACCATCTGCCGGACGACCGAAGAAATGCTGTTGCTGGTTCCACAAGCCTTGCGCGAAGCCGCTTATGGCCTGGGGATTCCGCGCTGGCGCACCACTCTTTCCATCGTTTTGCGCACGGCCACCTCGGGCGTCATCACCGGAATCATGCTGGCCTTCGCCCGCGTGGCCGGCGAGACCGCGCCGCTGCTATTTACCGCCTTCGGCAATCAATTCTGGAACCTTCGCTATAACGAGCCGACGGCAGCTCTGCCCCTGCAGATTTTCGTGTACGCAATTTCTCCCTATGACGAGTGGCACCGGCAGGCGTGGGCCGGGGCTCTGGTATTGATCATTCTTATCGTCACCGCGGTCGCGGCTGTGCGGTACGTGGTCCGCCGCGGCACATTCGGAGCGGCATAATTTATGGGCGTCGGAATCCAGGTCGAAAACCTGAATGCCTGGTACGGCAAAGGCCAGGCTTTATACGACATCAACCTCAAAGTCGCGGCTAATCACGCGACGGCGCTCATCGGACCTTCCGGATGCGGCAAATCGACATTCATTCGTTGCATCAATCGTATGCATGAAACCATTCCGGAGGCCCGCGTGGAAGGACGCGTCCGCATCGGCGAAATCGACGCCTACGACGGGACGTCCGCTACCCAGCTGCGTCGCCGCGTCGGCATGGTGTTTCAGAAGCCGAATCCGTTTCCCACCATGTCGATTTACGACAACGTCGCCTCCGGCCTGAAGCTCAACGGGTTCCGCGATCGCCGCAAGCTCGACGAAATCGTCCAGCGTTCCCTCGAAGTCTCGGCTCTGTGGGATGAAGCCAAGGATCATCTGCACAAGAAATCCGGAGCCAGCCTCTCCGGTGGGCAGCAGCAGCGCCTGTGCATCGCCCGTGCCCTCGCCGTCGAACCCGAAGTCCTGCTGATGGACGAGCCTTGTTCCGCTCTCGACCCCATCTCCACCGGAAAAATTGAAGAGTTGATCTTTCAGTTGAAAGAACGGTATACCATCGTAATTGTCACGCATAACATGCAGCAGGCGGCGCGCGTCGCCGAGTTCACCGGATTTTTCCTGCTGGGCAAGATGATCGAGTTCGACAAGACAGAAAAGATCTTCACCAAACCGTCGGACAAGAAGACGGAAGATTACATCACCGGCAGGTTTGGATAACGAAGACTGGGATTAAGGAAGACTGGGGTTAAGGAAGACTCGGACAAGGAAGGTTTTCAAGAATGCGCACGCGCTTTCAGCAAGGGCTCGACGATCTGCGGCAACGGTTGCTTCGCATGGGCGGACTGGCGGAGCAGGCGGTGGATCGCGCCCGCCAGGCCTACGTCGAGCGCGACCTGACGCGTTGCCAGATGGTGCTCGAAAGCGAAGGCCTCATCAACACCGCCGAACGCGAAATCGACGAAGCCGCGTTCGACCTGCTCGCCATGCAGCAGCCCATGGCGGTCGATCTTCGTTTCATCCTCGCCGTGACCAAAATCAATTCCGACCTCGAACGCGTCGGCGATCAGGCGGTCAACATAGCCGAGCGCGTGATGGATATGGTCGAGCTGCCCACCGCCGATCTTCCGGTCGATATTGCCCGCATGGGCACCGCCGTCAGCGCCATGGTGCGCCGCGCCCTCGAATCCTTCATCGAAGGCAAGGTCGAACTCGCGCAAGCCGTCCTCGAAATGGATAACGTCATCGATCGCATGCGCGACGATGCCTTCATCCAGCTTGTCAAGACGATGAACGATCGGCCGGATATAGTTCGCCAGGCGCTGGACGCCCTGCTCGTAGCCCGCAATCTGGAGCGCGTAGCCGACCACGCCACCAACATCGCCGAAGACGTCATCTTCTGGGTGCAAGGCTCCGACGTGCGCCACAACGTGCACCCGGAAGAAGAAAGCCAGGGATCAGACCGCCCCACCACGCGAGCATCGGGAATTTAGCTCGATTTCTAGAAAAGCTTTCGGAGGTCTTGGGAAGGGCACGGCTTTAAGCCGTGCCGTAAAGGTGTTCCAAGTCTGTGGGCTTTAGCCCCTGAGGGCGCTTTTGTGCCGGTCAATACGCCTCCCGGCGGCTTTGACCGGTCACGCCGGATTGCTTTACGCTCATGACCTCTTTACGTTTCTGACTTCCATATCCACGGAGGCGCCGTGATCCGTTCGTTCTGCCATCTTTCGATGTATCTCCTGCTGACCGCCGCTACCGTTCTCGCCCAATCGTCTTCGCCCGATCATACGATCAATCTGCCCACGAGCAAGATGCTCACCGTCCCCAGTCCCGGCCGCATTGGCAGCACCAACAGCTTTCCTGCAACCATGGTGCTCAGCCCCGACGGCCGCTACGCCGCGCTCTTGAATAACGGATACGGAACGCAGGAAACTCTCGCGCACCAGTCGATCGCGGTTCTGAATCTGGACACGAATCAGATCGCGGACTATCCTGACGCCCGCCTCGGCGACGATGCCCACCAGAGCTACTTCATCGGCCTCGCCTTCAGTTCCGACGGAAAGCATCTGTACGCCTCGTTCGGATCATTGAGCGATCCCACGGGAGCAAAATCGGGCGACACTGGGAACGGCATCGCAGTTTACAGCTTCAGCAGTGGCAAGGTTGCGCCGCAGAGATTCATCCCGATTCCACTACAGCCGCTGCCGATGGAGAAGAAGTTGCCAGTCGGCATGAAGTCTCCGCCGCACATGGCGATCCCGTACCCCGCCGGCATCACGGTGATCTCTGACGGCGGCCAAGATAAGCTCTTGATCGCGAACAATCTCTCCGACAATGTCGTGGTGCTCGATCCCGTCACCGGAAAAATCCTTCAGACGTTTGATCTCAGCACCAGCGATCTGGTGCCGTCGTCTTATCCGTACACATGTGTCGCAACGCGCGATGCCCGCCGTGCCTGGTGCAGTTTGTGGAACGCATCAGAGGTCTCCGAACTGGACCTGACCAGCGGCAAGGTGATGCGACCCATCATGCTGCCGCAGTTGAAACCACCAACCGATCCGCTGATGCCTGGCTCACATCCGACGGCTCTGCTGTTGAGTCCGGACGAAAGGGTGCTATTTGTTGCGCTCTCGAATTTCGGCGCCGTGGCTGTTATCAGCACCGCGGGACAAGAAATTAATTGGCTCCGGACGTATGGTCCGGGCCAAGGGTCCGGGAGTGGCCAACCGGAGTCGCTGGCCCTGTCGTCTGATGGAACTCGGCTTTTTGCAGGGGACGCGTCGATGAATGCCGTGGCAGTCTTCGATGCCAAACAAGCCGACTCCGTGCCTCGGAGCGATAGCTCGCTCGAGCCCCTCGGTTTCATCCCCACCGACTGGTATCCCTCCGCCCTCGCAGTTCACGGCCACGATCTCCTCATCGCCACCGCCAAGGGCGAAGGCACACGCCCGAATAAAGAAATGGGCAAGACCGTCTACGAGACCAAGCATAAAGAACATCCCTACATCCCCACTCTGCTCAGAGGATCGATAGCCCGCCTCAACATTCCCGCTACGCTGGCCCAACTTCCGCAGCTTACCCAGACCGTCGAACGCGACAACCTCATCCACGCCGATCCCGGAACCATCGCCTTCGCCGGCGCCCAGAATCCCATCAAGCACGTCATCTACGTCATCAAGGAAAACCGCACCTACGATCAGATTCTTGGCGACCTCAAGGTCGGCAACGGCGATCCTTCGCTCACCATGTACGGCGAAGACATCACGCCCAACGAACACAAACTCGCGGTGCAATTTGGCGTGCTCGACAATTTCTATGATAGCGGCGAAGTCTCCGGCGACGGACATCTCTGGTCCACCGCCGCCATCACCAGCGATTACAACGAGAAGACCTGGCAGATTGCCTACCGCGGCAAAGAGCGCACCTACGACTTTCAGGGCCAGGTAGCCGAGGAGTATCCGCTCGACCACAACATGCCCGACATCGACGATCCCTCGACCGGATTTTTGTGGGGCAATCTCGCGCGCAATCACGTAAGCTTTCGCGATTATGGAGAATTCGTCAGTGCTCAATGGTGCAACATGAAGGTGAAAGCGGCGAGCCCCAAGCAGGGAACGCCTTCCGGACAGGAAACGAAATGCCCGCGGACCAATGTTGAGCAGGGCGGCACGCTCCCGCCCAACGTGGGCGACCCGCATGGTGGACCGAGTCCGTGGCCGTGGGACGTGCCCTTATTTAGCGGCGTTAAACCCACAAAGCCCGAGTTGCGCGGTCACTACGATCCGCTCTTTCCGGATTTCAACACCGACTATCCCGACCAGTTGCGCGCCGACGAATTCCTGAACGAGTTTGACGCGTTCGTTCGTGCCCGCCAGGAGAACGAGGGGCCGAATTTCGAACTGCCCTCCTTTGTCTTGCTGTATTTGCCAGACGACCACACCGGCGGCACGCGTCCCAATCTCGCCCGTCCCGCAGCCAACATCGCCGACAACGACTTGGCTCTCGGCCGCGTGGTCGACGCCGTCTCGCACAGCCCCTATTGGGATGACACGGCCATCTTCGTTCTCGAAGACGATGCCCAGGATGGCGCCGACCACGTTGACGCCCACCGCTCCATCGCCTTCGTCATCAGCAAATATTCTCCGGGATCCGCGACCCAGACCAACGTGGAGCATCGTTTTTACACGACCGTAAACCTGATTCACACCATGGAAATGCTGCTCGGCCTGCCGCCCATGAATCAGAACGACGCCTATGCTCCGGTGATGTCAGGATTGTTCAAGGGCCCCGGCGATCAGCAGTCGTTCAAAGCCGACTATCGCAATCAGAAGAATGGATTGATCTACGAGAGGAACCGGCACGACGCGCCAGGCGCCAAGATTTCCTCGCGGATGGATTTCTCCCGTCCCGACGCCGCCGGCGCGACGCGCTTGAATCGGGTGCTGTGGAAAGATCAAAAGGGGTCGCTACCGATGCCTGCACCGCAGCACACCGTATTTCCGGCAAGCCAAGACAATTGAAATTCCTAAATTGCCGCGCAACCTCGACGGTAGGGTATGCAAGGCTTCTATTGCATGCTATGCGTATATATGCTATGCTTTGCATGCATCGTCAGCGATGCACTGAGGAGCTTCCCTATGAGCCATGCCGATAGGATCCGTATTCATGGGAGGGAGCGATACGTGTTGCCGGCGCGGGAGAGGGGACAAAGCCGCTTTTCAATCCGAGCCGGGGACGTAGTCCAAGCCCTGCAGTTGAGTGGCAGAACTCCTGCCGTTTGCAGTGCTTTGAAGACTCATCAATTCCTGAAAGATAACTGTCTCCGACTGATCGAAACCACCGGCCCAAAATCCGGCCAGAGCACTACTGTTACTTTTACCTACGAGTTCGTCGACGACAAACCATTGGCGCAGCAAGAAGGAGATCCCTGGCTCAAGTTGCGCGGCACTCTGAAAGACGTGTTTGCCGAATTGGGTGGAGGCGACGCTTACCTCCGTAAGGAGCGAAGCAGTTTCCACGCGCGCGAGGATCGGAAGTGAGCAGAATTTACTGGGACACGATGCTGTTTATCTATTGGCTGGAAGACCATCCGCACTACGCGAAGCGAGTCGAGGGAATCTATTCGCGGATGAAGGAGCGGCATGATCAATTGCTCACCGGCGCCTTTACTTTCGGCGAACTGCTCGCCGGATTGCACCGCAAAGGTCTGGCGGACCGCGCGGAAGAGGCGCGCCGCCAGCTGCAGAAGGTCGTGGCTGAAGTGATACCGTTCACGATCGAGACTGCCGATCACTACGCTCGAATCAGAGGAGCATTGGGCCTTCCTCCTGCAGATGCCATTCACCTGGCATCTGCGGCCCAAGCTCGCACCGACCTGTTCCTAACCAACGACAAACGACTCATCGGCAAGTTTGTGCCCGGAATTCATTTCATCGGGTCCATGGAAGACAACGTTCTCTGAAGATCCGGACTACCTCTTCTTTAATTCAGCTGAACTATTTCCTTCAGCGGCAAGCTTTGCGAAGATCCACCCACCATGAAGCCGTACTCTCCCGGGATCAGCTGCCAGCCATTTTGCTGCACGTTGAAGATCGAGAGATATTTCGGATCCACATCGACTGTCACTTCTTTGCTCTCGCCCGCGTTCAGCGGAACTTTGCTCCATCCTACCAAGCGTTTCGGAGGCTCCGCAGCCGCAGCTGGCAACGACGCGTAAACTTCCGCGACTTCGGCTCCGGCGCGATTTCCCGTATTCGTCACCGTGAATGTGATCCGCGGAGCTTTGCCCGGTGTCACGTGCAGATTCGAGTACGAATATGTCGTGTACGAGAGCCCGTATCCGAAAGGAAATAGCACCGGCTTGTTCTCTGCGTCATACCACTTGTAGCCGACCTTCACGCCCTCGTCATAGGTGACCTGGAATGGTGGCAGCCCGGAAGCGATCTGTTTCCAGGGCTCCGCCTGATGCGGTTTTGGAACCGACTCTTTCGGCGGCTTCACAAGCACGGGATGAGGCAGATCCGCTTCACTGCGCGGGAACGTCACCGGAAGTTTCGCGCTGGGATTGACCTCACCAAGAAGCACGTTGGCTACTGCATCGGATCCGCGGCTCCCCGCATACCAAGCTTCCACAATCGCGCTGACCTGCCCAACCCACGGCATGGTCACCGGGCCGCCGCTTTCCACGACCACGACCGTATGCGGATTCGCCGCCGCAACCTTTGCGATCAATTCGTCCTGATGCTCGGGAAGACTGAGACTGGGCAGATCCATGTCTTCGCTCTCCCACTGGTAGACAAAGACGATCGCCACGTCGGCGCTCTTGGCCAGATTTGCGGCCGTCTCCGGATCGGCTCCCGAATCAAACTGTACATTCGCGCCAGCAACCTTTGCCTGAATGGATTTCAGCGGTGAGGTCGGGAACCACACCGGCTCCAGCCATCGCGTCTGGCCTTTTCCCGGTGGCAGAATCGCATTCCCGCCCGGCGGATCCACCTGCGCCGAGCCGCCGCCTGAGATCATTCCCACATCAGCATGCGGACCGATCACGGCGATGCTGTGGATCTTCCCGACATCGAGCGGGAGCTGTGCGCCGTCATTCTTCAAAAGAACGATGCTCTGTTCCGAGATCTTTTGCGCCACTTCAAAGCCCCTCATCACATCGACCACGCTCTTTTGCGGAGGATCGTCCACCACGCCCGTGGCAAACATGGAACGCAGAATGCGATGCACATGGTCGTCGAGTTCTGCCTTGGGTATCTTGCCCGACTCGACTGCCTTCTTGAAATTGTCGCCATAGAAAATCCAGCCTGGTTCCTCATGATCCAGACCGGCGGCCGACGCCTTTTCCGTGCTATGGGTGGCTTGCCAGTCCGAGAGCACGAAGCCTTTGAAGTTCCAATCTTTCTTGAGCACATCGTTGAGCAGGTATTTGTTTTCGCAGGCATAATCGCCGTTCACGCGGTTATACGAACACATCACCGCCGCGACGTTGCCCTCCGGAATGCCGATCTCAAACGCCAGCAGATCGCTTTCCCGCGCCGAGCGCTGGTCAATATGCACGTTGACCGCATTCCGCCCGCTCTCCTGATCGTTCAAGGCGTAATGCTTGATGTCTCCAATCACATGCTGCGCCTGCAGGCCCTTCATCACCGAGCCCACCATCTTCCCAGCGAGAATCGGATCTTCGCCCAGGTACTCGAACGTTCTGCCGTCGCGCGGCTCGCGCGTAAGATTGCAGCCTCCTCCCAGCGACATATTGAAGCCCTGCGCGCGCAGTTCCCGGCCGATCAGCGCTCCATATTCGTAGGCCGCCTTGAGATCCCAGCTCGCGGCGCCCGCAATGTCTGAGGGCAGAGCCGTTGAGTAGCGGCCATTTTCGCCGCTGGCCCGCACTCCATAAGCCGCATCCGAAATTTGAAGGTCTGGAATGCCCAGCCGCGGGATGCCCACCACGTATCCCGCGCCGCCGTTGGAATGCACGGCGAGCGGGCTCATCGGGCTGAGGTCGACCATGCCCGTGCCATGCAGCAGCGAGATTTGTTCATCGAGCGTCATCTCTTTCACGACCATCGACGCCCGCTCGTCGGGCGAGAGATTGCTGTTCATCCACGGATGCGACTTGCCAGCCTGCGCGGCAGTGAAGGAAGGGAATGAGTTCAGGATGAGAAAGGTGAGAGAGAAAGTCAGAAGGCACTTTACTGCTGCTTGCGTACGTAGACGCACGGTGCTCCCTCCGTTTCAAAGCAAAATCGATATTGTAGCAGGTGGACGCCGGGGCACGATGTGATTCCGAATATGCCTGTGAGAGACCTATGAGCGGCCTTGATGCAATCCTGCCCTCTGGCCCGTTACACTTGAATTGTGAAGATTGCGCTCGGACAAATCAATCCCACGGTCGGAGATTTCTCGGGCAACGCGTCCAAGATCACCGACTTCTCGCGCCGTGCTCAGCAGGCCGGGGCGGGGCTCATCCTGTTTCCCGAATTATCGGTTTGCGGCTACCCGCCGCGAGACCTCGTGGAGCGGTCGTCTTTCGTCGTCCGCAACCGCGAGTCCGCCGAGCATATTGCCGCTCAAACTCGTGGAATCGCTGTCATCTGCGGCCTGGTTACACCCGCAGAATCCGACGCCGGCAAGTCGGTGATGAATTCCGCCGCCTTGCTGATGGACGGCAAGATCGCCTTCATTCAATCCAAGATGCTGCTGCCCACTTACGACGTCTTTGACGAGATGCGTAATTTCGCGCCCGCGAAGAGTCAGGAACTGTTCTCGTTCTGCGGCAACCGTATGGCGCTCACCATCTGCGAGGACGCCTGGAACGACAAGCAGTTCTGGCAAAAACGTCTTTACACCATCGATCCTGTGGAAGCTCTGATCAAGAACGGCGGAAATTTTGTCCTCAATATCTCCGCTTCGCCCTTCTGGATTGGCAAACGCGAACTGCGCCGCGAGATGCTGGCCAGCATCGCGCGCCAGCATAAAGTTCCTGTCGTTCTGGTTAACCAGGTGGGCGGCAATGACAGCCTGGTGTTTGACGGTTCCAGCCTGGTGCTCGATCCTGAAGGCAAGATCGTTGCCCAAGGCCGTTCTTTCGCAGAAGATCTAGTCTACTTCGACTCGCAAACATTATCCGGTGACATGCACGAGCAGAACGCCGGGGATGAAGCTAGCGCCTACTCCGCGCTCGTGCTGGGCACGCGCGACTACATGCACAAGTGTGGATTTCACAAGGCCATCATCGGCCTGAGTGGCGGCATCGATTCCGCGCTGACCGCCGTGATCGCCGCCGACGCCGTCGGCCCCGAAAATGTGATTGGCGTCGGCATGCCCGGTCCCTATTCGTCACAAGGATCGATCGACGACGCGCGCGCCCTGGCGAAAAATCTCGGCATCCGCTTCGAATTGCTTTCGATCAATCCCGCCTACGAAGCCTATCGCCAGACGCTGCAGACAGTCTTCGCCGGACGAAAGGAAGATGTGACGGAAGAGAATATTCAGTCCCGGTCGCGCGGCACGCTGCTGATGGCGCTTTCCAACAAGTTCGGCGCTATCGTGCTCTCTACCGGGAACAAGAGTGAATTGGGCGTGGGCTACTGCACGCTCTACGGCGATATGGTCGGCGGCCTGGCTGTCATTTCCGACGTTCCGAAGACGCTGGTGTATCGTCTGAGTGAGTACGTTAACTCGCAGCGGGCGGTCATTCCGCAAAACACGATCGAGAAGCCGCCCTCGGCCGAACTACGCCCGGATCAGAAAGACAGCGATTCGCTCCCGCCCTACGACGTGCTCGATGCCGTGCTCGAAGATTACGTCGAGGACTTGCATTCCGCCGAGCAGATTGCTGCCGACCGCGGTTTCGACATCGCCGTTGTTCGCCGCGTCATCCGGATGGTGGATCGCGCCGAATACAAACGGCAACAAGCCGCCCCCGGTCTCAAGATTTCTCCCAAAGCCTTCGGCTACGGACGCCGTTTCCCGATTGCCGCCAGAAGCGAAGCCTGAATTCTGCGATCTGACGTATCCTAATTACGACGCGATTATGACGATCGTTCTTCCAGTCCCAAGAACACGAAAGGAAGCCATGCGCCGTTTTCTGAAATTAATCCTTCTGCTCGGTCTAACCTGCATTCTGGCGGGAGCGCAAGCCGCTCCCAAACCCTCTCTCGTCGCCAAACCGGCCGCGAGCCCTGCCGATCATCTTCCTTCCGAAGCCACCGTCGATGCCTTCCTTCACCAGACGTTTGGCTACGAACCTGACCTAACGTGGAAGATCGGCAGCATCAAGCCATCGCCCATCGCCGGCCTGGCCGAGGTCACGGTCGTTCTCGCCAACCAGCAAGGCCAGCAGTTGACCCACTTCTACGTGGCCCCGGATGGCGAGCACGCGCTGGTGGGTGACATCATTCCGTTCGGCGCGAAGCCGTTCGATCCCGTGAAAAAGATATTGGAGAAGGGCATTACCGGACCCGCTCGCGGTCCCAAAGATGCGCCGGCGATGATCGTGGAATTTGGCGACCTGCAATGTCCTGCCTGCAAAGCGGCGCAGCCTACGATCGAGGCCCTGGTGGAAGCCGAGCCGACGGCGCGCTTCGTGTTTCAGAATTTTCCCCTGGAAATACACAACTGGGCGGCCAAGGGCGCCGCTTATTCCGACTGCGTCGGCCGCGCCTCCAATGAGGCGTTCTGGAAATTTGTCGCCAAGACTTACGAAACCCAGAGCGACATCACCGCCGAAAATGTGGACGAAAAACTCACTGCCATCGCGGACGGAGTGGGATTGAAAGGCGCCGACATCGCCGCCTGCGCCACCAAGCCTGAGACCAAGACTCATGTCGATGCCTCGATAGCCCTGGGCAAATCGGTCGACGTCACCGGCACTCCCACGTTGTTTATTAACGGCCGCAGAATCGGAACGGTTGACGCTCACATGCTGGGCATCTACAAGAGCTTGGTCGAATTCGCGGTGAAGTCACAATAGTGTGCTTTCGCCAGCGCTGCTTTCAAGCTGCGTTGCCTGAGGAAGAAGGGAAGGCATTTCGGCATCGCATCCCGGCTATGCGGATTAGCGTTCCGAGATCCAGATTTCCGGCGTCTTGCGAGTGAAGTTCGAAAGCACGTGGGGCGTGATGGCGATCATCAGTTCGTCATCCTCTTCTTCTTTCGTATTGGTGACCATCGCCTGATTGAGCAGTGGCACCAGCCCCAGGCCCGGGATTCCGGCCATCGAGCGAGTGTCGCTGCGGGAGATTTGACCGGCCACAAACGCCGGTTCGCCATCCTTCAAATTAATGCTGCCCTTGAATTCCCGGTTGGAGATGACCGGCACTCCATTGGCTGACTGGCCCGTGAGGGAGCGTACCTGCAGTTCGATGGCGATGCTCACCGATCCATCGCCGTGAACCACCGGCTTCGCCTTCATATTCAATCCCAGATCCTCATAGCTGACGGAGGGAAATGGCGCCGTGTAGCTCTGATTTCCCAGCACCTGCGCAATCTGCGGTGAATTGTAGATTGGGGCATAACTGGCGTTCAGAATCGGATAGCGCTCTCCCACGTGGAACGTCGCGTCCACGCCCTGCCCGGTCCGAACCGACAGATCCGATAAGCTTCGCACCCATGATTCATTGACCGAAAGTTGCGCCGTGAGATTATCCAGACTCAGTCCCATAAACGTGAGTCCTCCGCCAAACGTGGCCAGCGGCTGGCTGAAGATGGAATTCGATTGTCCGCTGAGCTGCGACAGCAAGCCCGAGAGCGCCGAGCTTCCCGCCTGGTTGATGCCGCCCGAGGAAATGAGCTGGTTAATCAGTTGCTGAATATTCTGTCCGCCCAAACCAGCCAGCCCGACCAACGCCGCCGCGGGAATGTTGTAGAGGTTGAACGTATCCGGAATATGTAACCCGATGTTGCGCGTGAGCTGGTGGCTGATCTGATAGATGCGCACATCGAACATCACCTGCGGCCGCTCCTGGCTGAGTTGTTCCATCAGCTTGGCGCAAGCATCTACGGCGGCCTGCGGCCCGCGGACTTCCACCGTATCCGCACTCTGTCCCGAGCTCACGAATTTCAGATCGAACATGTTCCGCATCGTGGTCACGAGGTCGGTGGATTCTTGCGGCGTCGAATGTGCCGGCAGAACGAACGTCCGCAGAACCATCCGGTCATATTGCCGGTGATTCTCCGGCTTGTCCTCGGCGATGAGGAACTGGTGCGAGCCGAGCGGCGCCCACATGCTCTTGCTGACCTCGCATGCCAGCTTCAGCGCGGTGAAAAAGTCGACGTTGTCCACATTGAACATCACCTGTCGCGTCTTTATCGAATCGTCAAATTCCACCTTCATGCGGTAGGCGGCCGCCAGTTGGCTGAACAGTTCTTTCGCGTCGCCAGTGAAGTGGAAGGTCGCGCGGCCGTCGCTGGGCTCCAGATGGATTTCGCCGGAATCCATCACTCGCGCCGGCAAGACTCTGACAGGTTCCGGGGTGCTTTCGCGCGTGGCCTCTTCGAGACGCTCTTTGGCGAATTCGTTGGATGGATCCAGTTCGAGCGCCGCGCGAAATTCCGCTGCCGCCTGGGTGTGGGCGTTTTGGATCATTAACAAATTGCCGGCCTGGACGTGCCCGAAAACCAATTTGGCCTTAAGCACTTCGCGGGCCGTCAGGTACTGCAGGTTGCGCGGGGCCAGGCGCGAAGCGTCTTCAAGTTCCGCCAACGCCGCTTCCAGCTTTTCCTGATTGTGCAGCTTCACGCCGCGTTGGAATGCGGCCTTGGCCTGCTTCAAATCGCTCTTCGTGACAATGCAGTTCACGCCGCCCACTAGGCCGTTATTGCACGCGACGGGCGGACTAGGGACTTGATCGTCCGCGGCGTGGGCCGAGACGGCCAGGCTCGCCGCCAGCACTCCAACTGCAAAAATAAGCGATCTACGCCGCATTGCTCCCCGATTTTAACTTGCTCTGGCCTTCCTCGAACCAGCCAATAGGATGTAGTACCTTCGGTCTCAACCTCGCCGGGTCAGACCAACCTAGATGAAAACAAACGAAAGAACGATCGTGGATTGGTTTTTTGCATGATTCTGAATTAACCTACTTGGCTAGTGTTGCATCCACGCAACTTCACTGCATAAATGAACTCTGTCATCCTGAGGAAAGCGAAGGACCTCTGTACTTGAATCTGCGATGCATGGGTCCTTCGCGTTGCTCAGGACGACAATCCAAATTTATCCGGAAGAAAACCGCCTACGACAGCATCAAGCGCTCGATCTTCTGGGCCTTGCCCGTATCGTCGTCGCAGTCGATGACCACGGCGCACAAACGCACGTCACCGGTGGCCGGCTCAAAGCGCACGGGCATGCCGTTCAGAAACTTGCCCACCACCAATTCCTTCTTGACACCAATCACGCCGTCGTACGGGCCGCTCATCCCGACGTCGGTGATGTAGGCTGTGCCCTTGGGCAGCACGCGCTCATCCGCCGTGGGCACATGCGTGTGCGTGCCGAGCACCGCGGTCACGCGTCCGTCGAGATACCAGCCCAGCGAAATCTTCTCCGAAGTCGCCTCCGCGTGCATGTCCACTAGAATGACCTTGGCGTCGATCTTTTGTAGCAGCGCATCCGCGGTGCGAAACGGGTCGTCATTCGATGCCATGAACACGCGCCCCTGCAAGTTGATCACCGCATACGGCACCTTGCCCTTGAACCCCTGGTAGACGCCGGAGCCCGGCATGTCCGCCGGATAATTCGCTGGACGCAGCACCCGCCGCGCCGGCCCGTGTCCGTTGCCAGAAACCATCTGGAAGTAATCGACAATCTCGCGCTTGTCCCAGACATGGTTTCCGGTCGTGATCACGTCGATGTTCAGCTCGAACAATTCTTCCGCGAGAGAAGGCGTAATCCCAAATCCCGCCGCGGAATTTTCACCATTGGCGACGATCAGATCGATGCCGCGCTCGCGCACGATCCCCGGCAGGCGGTCTTTGACGATGGTCCGACCCGGCCGCCCGAAAATGTCGCCAATGAAGAGAATGCGCATGCGATATCGACAAAAGTCGATGGTAACACGCGCCCGCGGCACAGAATGGATGGTATCGTGAGTCGCTACCGCGGCATCTTGGGAAGATCCGCGCGCGCCAGCACCGCGCCCCAAGCGTCGACGATATAGATGTCGGTCCACTGGGTTCCGCCGCCGCTCTCCGGGGACTCGGAGCCGTCGAGGGTGAAGGTGACGCTGGTCTTGGGAGATGTGCAGCCGGTGACCTGGTGGCCTATGCCATCGGATTCTGGTAAATCCGGCAAGCGCTCGAGCTGTCGCCGCTCCTGCCTCCCCGGATCTGACCGCAACACGACTTCCACGGCTCCCGCCAGGTTCTGGCAGCGCAACGGAATGCGCAGTTGCCATTGCCTCGCCCCGATTTTCTTGACGGTCGGCTGGTCGGCGAACACGACCACCGGAGGGTTGCCGCCCGGAGACGCGTAGGATTCTGGCCAGCGGTGTTCAAACGCAATGCTGGTCTCGACGTAAGCGCGGCGTAACTCCTGGTCTCGTTCTTCCCAGCACGGGTGCATCGCATAGATCGAAGCGTTGCTCGGCCCGTTCCCGCGCGCGTGCAGCAGATGATGCAACGCAGGCACGAAGTCGGGATGGTACCCCGCCCGCGCCATCAGCATCAGCCCTTCCCGGTCCGCTTCCAGTTCCATCTGGCGGCAGAATCGACCCAGATCGGCGGAAGCCTTTTCCGAGTCTGACCACGAAGCCGCCGGCAGGCTGCGGTCGCCCAGCATCATGGCGCTGCCTTTGCCATTCTCGAGATATTTTTCGTAGAGATAGCGGCGGGCCCAGTCCCGGCGCACCACGTGAGCAATCTCGTGCGACAGGATCGCCGCCCACAATCCCGCGCTCTGCCCCGCCATGTTGGCCAACCCAGTGGCGACGTAAATAGTTCCGTCCGGCGACGAGAAAGCGTTGAGTTGATTGTCGCGAACGATTCGCACCATCCAACGGATCTTCAGGCTGGATTCTGGAGCGATCTGCTCGACCAGGCGCTGGAGAACGAGACCTGCCGTAGAGTAGCGCTCGCCCGAGTCTGTGCTCTGTGCCATGAGTTGCGGGCGCAGGCGTGCCGCCGTATCCATATCGAGCTTGAACTGGGAGGGAACTTCGCGTGCGTCAGGAATCTGCTGGCCAACGACCGACGCAGCCCACAGCAAACAGCCAATCGAAAGGTGCAAGCTGAACCGCTGGGCTCCGCGAATCTCCACGGCGTACCTCGCCGACAAATGCTTATAGACCGGATTATGCTCCATTTGTTCGTCGGCGAAACAAAAATGTTTTGCAGGCTTGATTGGGGAGATTCCACTTCAGGAATGAGGTTGTCGAGTAGGCCCTAAGGAGTAAGCTCCGCCGTGCGCAGAAAATCAAAATTCCCCGCCGGGTTCAATTGGATATTCCGCACCCGGCTCGTGTGGACCAGCACATTGTCGAGATACCACAGATTGATGTAGGGCACGTCGTCAGCCAGAATGCGCTGCACTTCCGCATACAGCGGCTTCCGCAGCTTCGGATCGACCTGGCGCCGGGCCTCGTCGATCAATGCATCGACGGTCGGATTCGAATAGTAATCGCGGTTCGCCCCGTTCGGAGGAAACTTCGACGAGTGAAACGCATATTCGAAAATATCCGGATCTTCATTCCCCCCGATCCAGCGCAGCCCGTAAATCTGAAATGCTCCATGCTGCACGTCGGAGAAAAATGTCGCGAACTCAAAGCTGCGGATATCGAGCACGATGCCCACTTCGCGCAACTGCTGCTGCATGACCGCGACCATCAGCCGCGTATTCGGATCGGTGGAAGTCTTCATCGTGATATGAAAACGCACGCCATCGACTGCGGGGTACCCGGCAGCATCGAGCAACTGCTTCGCTTTTTCCGGATCGTGTTCGTAAGCGGGCACGTCGCCGTTATAAGCCCAGCTCTGCACCGGCAGGATGCTGCGTGCCGGCTCAGCCTCGCCACGCCATAAATATTCGATCATCGGCCGCCGGTCGAGCGCATACGCGATCGCCTGCCGCACCTGCACATTTTTCAGAATCGGATCGCGCAAATTGAATCCCAGATACGCTAGCCTCGTTCCCGCAGCCCGCTCGACCTTTAACCGTGGATCGCGGGCCAGTGTCACCACCGTATCGGGCGTCAGTGAATTGATCGCGATGTCCCCGCTCCCTTTGCGCAGTTCGAGGGCCTCGGTCGTTTCATCCGGCACCACCGCAAAACGTACGCGGGCCAACTTGGGCGGACCAGCCCAGTATTCATCGTTCCGCTCAATGATCACTTCGCGATCCGTTTCCGCGCTCACAAACTTGAACGGCCCCGATCCGATGGGATGCAGTGTCATCTCATCGCCACTGCCATACGGAACAATTCCCATTGCCCCGTCCGAAAGATTCCACAGTAGCGGCGCATCCGCTTCTTTCATATGAAACACGACTGTGAACTCGTCGGGTGCGTCGATGTGATCCACAAACCTGTAATTTGCCGTCTTCGTGCTGCGAATCTTGCCCTCGAGCAGGGAATCGAACGTCCACTTCACGTCCCGCGAAGTGAGCGGCCGGCCGTCGTGAAAGCGCACACCGCGATGCAGATGAAAGATGTAAGTCAGCGGATCGGGAATCTCCCAGCGCTCAGCCAGTCCGGGCGCGACATTCAGGTCGTCGCCCCGCGATAGCAGGTCGTCGAAAATCAGGTTGTCGATGCGCTCCGACTGCGCGTCGATGCCCACGCGCGGATCGAGATTCGTCGGGCTCGATTCAATGATCATCACCAGCGTGTTGGGATCGGACTTGCTGGAACAAGAAAGAAGAGGGAAGAGCAATGCGAAGAAGAGCGAGGCGAAGCCTGACCGGGCGAGAAGCCGCATCCGATGTCCGTGCCAAGTTTTCCTTAGTGTACCTTCGTGCCCTTCGTGGTAAAAGCCTTTGAAGTTGAAAGGCCAGCCAGGAAGATCCGCAAGGCTACGCATACGAGATTTTCCCCAAGACCACCGCGCGCTGAGCGCCGGTGGCGGAAGGCACATTGGAAGGCCGACGGTGCCAGGTCTCATAAGCGAGCACAGCAAACGCGACTGCTTCTTTTGCCGCAGAAGGCAAGCCGAACTCGTCGGAAAATCGCGTCACGATGCCCATAGGTGCAAGCGACTCGGCGAGCATCGCCATGAGCGTCGCATTTTGCGCCCCGCCGCCGGAAACGATCATTTCGCGAAAGGAATGCTTCGCCCCGGCTTTCGCGATCACGAAACGCCGCACCGCATCGCCAATCGAGCGCGCGGTCAAGGCCGTAGCGGTGGCCACCACGTCCTGCTTGCGGGCGCGGCCGCAGGCGCGTAAGAAAGCCGCGACAAATTCGCGCCCAAATTCCTCCCGCCCTGCAGTCTTCGGAGGCTCTCTGCGAAAAAATGGCCGACGTAAAATCGCAGTCACGACTGACTCGATCACGTCGCCGGAAGCGGCAATCCTTCCCCCGCGATCGAACGGACGCCCAAACAATTTCTCCGTCACCGCATCGATCACCATATTCCCCGGCCCGGTGTCGAAGGCCATCACGCTCTCAGGCGCCGCTCCCGCCGGAATCGCTGTCAGGTTTCCGATGCCGCCAATGTTCTGCACGATTCGTCCGCGGCGAGCGTCGCGAAACCATAGATAGTCTAGAAACGGAACTAGCGGCGCTCCCTTGCCGCCGGCCGCCAGGTCCGCCGGACGAAAATCCGACACCACCGGCACGCCCACTCGCGCCGCGATAGCAGCGGCTTCTCCCGTCTGCCACGTCGTCGTGACTCTGCGCCCGAGATAAGGTGCCGGTTCGCCCTGATGATAAAGAGTCTGCCCGTGGCATCCGATCAGGTCCACCTTCACGCGAAAACGCCGCTGGGTTGCCAACACCGCGTCCGAATACAGTTCGCCCAAAAGAAAATTGAGCCGCGCCAAGTCCGCAACGGTAGCATGCGCCGCATTCATCGCAACCAGCACGGCAGCCCGCACCTTCTTTGGATAAGGATATTCGGCGTGCCCCAGGATCGTGTGGAGTGGGATGGTGTGGAGCGGGCGCTCTCGCCCGCTACTGCCGGCACCCTGTCCAGGCTTCGCGCGGAAGCCCGAAGCTTTAGGAGCAATCTGCACGATCGCGACGTTGATCCCGTCGGCGGAGGTCCCGCTCATCACCCCGGCTACCGTCATCGTCTGTCTCATGCCCGCCGCCGTCCGTGCGTGCCGCGGTTTAGCGCTTCGAATCGCGCCTGCTCCCCAAACTCCCACAATCGGCGCGACAACTTTTCTACAACGGCTGCAGCCGGCACCTTGCCCGCACGCAGCATTCTGCCCCACTTCTTCTTTAACGCCGCCACACGCCGAGTCGATTCCCCCACGCGCCGCGCAAACTGCTTGTCGCGCTCCGCAGTTTTGACCAGCGCTTCATGCGCCTGCAGCACGTAGTCCTCCCGATGGCAGACCAGGCACAGATCGCCGCCCGCCCACACAAACTCAACCGCGGCCTCCCCCACAGGCGCCGCCGAGAGCACTCCGCCCATCTCCAGATCGTCCGACACAATCAGGTTTTTGTAGGCGATGCGTTTGCGCAAAATGTCGGTGATCCAGACCTTCGACAGCGATGCCGGAATCTTCGTCTTAGTAACCTGCGGATAGGCGGCATGCGAAACCATCACCATCGGCAGTTGCCGCCGCAGCGTGCGGTAGGGAACCAGATCCTCACCCCAAAGCTTCTTCAGCGATTTCTCAATCACCGGCAACTCATGATGGCTATCCAGTTTGCCCTCGCCGAGTCCCGGAAAATGCTTGCCGCACCCCAGCACCTTTGCGGACGCAAGCCCCGCGAGGAATTCGCGCGCGTACGCGATCACATGGCGCGGGTCCGCCGAAACCGCTCGCGACCCCATCACGCTGCGTGACGCCTCGAAGGCCAGATCGAGCGCCGGTGCGAAATCCACGTTGAATCCCAGCGCGCGGCAGTTCGCACCGATGATCTGGCCATGTTCGCGAAAGAGTTTGCGGTCGCCGGTAGCAAATACCTCAGCCGCGGATGGCGCAGGTCCGAGCGCATCGCGAAAACGATCGACCGTTCCGCCTTCAAGATCGACGCACGTGAACAGCGGCGCGGAGACGCATTTCTGGCACTCGCGCAAAAGCTTCCAAGTCTGCTCGGTGCTTTTGATATTGCGCGCAAAAAGAATGACTCCCGCCGGCTGTAAGCGCTGAAGCAGGGAACGAAGGCGCGCCGTCATTTTGGTGCCATCGAAGCCGACGATCAGAAGTTGTCCAAGATCTTGCGTGCCGTGCTCCTCTGTGTCCTCTGTGGTCAGATTTCCTTTTTCAACTCCGCGAGCAGATTCAACGCCTCCAGCGGCGTCAGCCGATTCAAGTCGACGCTGCGCAACCTGTCAAGCACCGGCTGCGACAATGGCGTAAAGATTGTCAACTGCGCCGCCGGCGGTGTTGCACCTGGCGACAGATGCGCCGTGGCCTGCTGCTCCGCGAACTCATGTTCGGCCAGCACTTCACGCGCCCGCTCCACCACTTCATTCGGCAACCCAGCCAGCTTGGCGACTTCGATTCCATAACTTCGGTCGGCCGCACCGGGCTCGACCTTCCGCAAGAATACAATTCCTCCGCCAGTCTCCTTCACCGACACGTGATAATTCTTGACGCCGGAAAGCTGATCGGCCAACTCGGTCAACTCAAAATAATGGGTCGCAAACAAAGTCTTCGCCCGCACCCGCGCATGCAGATATTCCACCGCCGCCCACGCGATCGCAAGCCCATCATAAGTGGACGTGCCGCGCCCCACTTCATCCAGCAGGATCAACGACCGCGCCGTCGCCGTGTGCAGAATCGCCGCCGTCTCCGTCATCTCGACCATGAACGTCGAGCGCCCGCGCGCTAGATTGTCGCTGGCCCCAATGCGCGTGAACACGCGATCCACGACGCTCAACTTCGCCGAGCGTGCCGGCACAAACGATCCCATCTGCGCCAGGATCACAATCAGCGCCGTCTGCCGCAGGTATGTCGACTTGCCTCCCATGTTCGGCCCGGTCAGCAGCAAAATGTTATGTGTGGCGGCGTTCAGGTACAAATCGTTAGGGACGAACCGCTCGCTGCCTCCCGCCAATTCCTGCTGCTCAATCACCGCGTGCCGGCCTTCGATAATTTCCAGTTCTCCGGCTGTCTCAACGAACTGCGGCCGGCAATAATTCCGCAACGCCGCAATGTGCGCCAATGAGGCCAGCACGTCCACCTCGGCGAGAGCCAATGCTGTTTGACGGATGCGCTTCGCCTCGCCTGCAATCGCTGTGCGCAACTCGGTAAACAGCCGCCGCTCGATCTCGACAATTTTCTCCTGCGCGTCGAGAATCTTCGTCTCATACTCCTTCAGCTCCGGAGTCGTGAAGCGCTCCGCCCCGACCAGCGTCTGCTTGCGCTCGTAGTCCTGCGGAGCCAGATGCAGGTTTGCCTTGGAAATCTCGATGTAGTAGCCAAAAATGGAATTGAACTTCACCTTCAGCGAGGAAATCCCGGTGCGCTCGCGCTCCCGCTGCTCGATCTGCGCCAGCACGGCCTTGCTGTTGCGCGACAGTTCGCGCAGTTCGTCCAGATCACGATCTACACCCGCGGCAATCACGCCGCCATCCGCGAAACTCAATGGCGGCTCGGGGACAATCGTTTTCTCGATCCGCTCCCGCAAATCGCCCAGCTCATCGAGTAGACCATGCAATGCCTGCAGCCGCGCCGCGCCGAGTCGTGCCACCGCGCCTTTCACCGCCGGAATCTTTGCCAGCGAGCCGGACAGCGCCAGCACGTCCCGCGGATTCGCCGTCTCCAGCGTGACCCGGCTCAGCAACCGCTCCAGATCCAGCACTCCATCCAGCGCGCGGCGCAACTCCTCGCGCGCGACCAGGTCTTTCACGCCAGCCTCGACCGCATTGAGCCGCCCGCCAATTTCCGCCAGATCCAGCGATGGACGCAGCAGCCAGGCCCGCAGCAACCGCTTTCCCATCGGAGTCACCGCGGCATCGATCGAGCGGAACAAAGTCACCCCGGCATCGGTCGCCGCAAACAGCGGCTCAATCAATTCCAAATTCCGCACCGTCACCGCATCCAACACCAGGCAGTTCTGCCGCTCGTACCAGCCGATGCGGTCCACGTGATCGAGCGATCCACGCTGTGTCGACCGCACGTAATAAAGGATCGCGCCCGCCGCCGCGGCAGCCGCCGTCCGTCCCGCCAGCCCGAATCCTTCCAGCGATAAAACTCCAAAATGATTTTCAAGCAACGGCAGTGCATGATCCGGAGCAAAAATCCAGTCATCCAGCGGAGTCTCAGTGAATACCCCGGCAGCCGCCCGAGGCTGCGGAGAAGAACCATGTGGGGACAGCCGCCCCCGACTGTCCGGTCGAGCGAAGCTCGGCTGTTCTTTGCTTGCTTGCTCAAACAGCGGCGCTGCCGACCCATACAGCAGTTCTTTCGGCCGCAATTGCTCCAACTCTTCCTGCACTCTCCGCAGCGCCCCTTCGCCCGAGAACTCCGTAGCCCGGAATTCTCCGGTGGATAAATCCAGCGCCGCAAATCCCACGCGCTCTCCGACCTGCGCGAGCGCTGCCAGGAAATTATTCTCTTCCGATCCCAGCGACGAATCCGCCGCCGTTCCCGGCGTCACCACGCGCGTCACTTCGCGCCGCACCAGCTTTTTCGCCAGCCGCGGATCTTCCATCTGCTCGCAGATCGCGACCTTGAATCCCTTGCGAATCAGCTTGCCGATGTATCCCTCGGCCGCGTGATAGGGCACGCCGCACATCGGTACTGCGATTCCTTTTTCTTTATTGCGCGAGGTCAGCGTGATCTGCAGCTCTTTCGCCGCCACCACGGCGTCGTCGAAGAACAGCTCGTAGAAGTCTCCCAGGCGGAAGAATAGAAGTGCGGTGGGATGTTCTTTCTTGACGGCAGCATACTGCCGCATCAGCGGAGTGGACGGCTCGGTCATCTAAGCGGGCTTCGGCGGATTATAACAAAGCGTGGTGCCTCTCTCCTGCGTCATTTCCTATGCCTCATCAGGAAATTATCGCAACAAATCCCGGTTGACTCCGCCTCTCCCCGGATGTTCTCCTTTTCTTCATTATGGAGCTGCGCAAGGATCCCATCACCCGCTCCTGGGTCATCACCGGCGACGATACCGGGGAAGCCACACCGCGCGTCGAATCCACCTGCCTTTTCTGTTCGGACTCCACGTTGCAGGTCATCGCCACATCTCCCAACGCTCCAGGAACTCCCTGGTCCGCGCGCTCCGTGGTTCATCCCAAGCCGCTGTACCGCATCGAAGGCGAGCCCGGCCGCCGCGGCGATGGCATCTACGACCGCATGCACGCGGTCGGCGCCCATGAAGTGCTGGTCGAGAATCCCCGCCACGACCGCCATCTCTGGAACGCCAGTGACGACGAAATCGCCCAATTCCTGCGCCTCGCCGCGGAACGTATTCTCGATCTCAAACACGATCCCCGCATCAAGTACGTCAGCCTCTTTAAGGATTACGGCAAGAACGCCGGCCAGGATTTCAGCCATCCCACTTCGCAGATCACTGCAACCATGTTCGTCCCGCGCCGCGTGCTTTACGAACTCCGCGCCGGACGCGAATACTTCGTCAGCAAAGAGCGCTGCGTCTTTTGCGACATCATCCAGCAGGAAGAGCGGCAGGCGCAGCGCGTCATCGAAGCTCGTGGCGATTATCTGGCCCTTGGCCCGTATGCTCCGCGCGTGCCCTACGAAACCTGGATTCTCCCGCGCAACCACGATGCCTCATTCGAGCGCACCGGATTGAACAAGCCCGGCCTGCGGACCAATCTTGCCGCCTTGCTGCGCCGCACGCTGCAGCGCATTCGCACGATCACCGAAGAATTCCACCTGGTGCTGCACACTTCGCCCAGCAGCATCCATCCCTCCAAAAATCTTGGTTATTGGAAGACCATTGACGAGGACTACCACTGGCACATCGAGATTCTTCCCGTCCTCACGTCCAAGGCGCGCTCCTACACCTTCAAAGAGGTCTACTACTCTCCCGTAAGCTCCGAAACCGCCGTGAAGCAATTGCGGGAAGCCAAAATTGAAGGATGAGTGCCGGGAGCACAGGGGTGCAATAGACTCCCAAATCACCTGGTATCCGTCCTGTACAATCGCTGCTTTCAGGAGACCGCTCGAATGCGACGTTTCGTGTGTTGCGCCCTATTGCTTTCTACCTGTGTCGCCCAGACCGCCGCTCCCTCTGCCGGCAAACAAAAAGTCCTCTGGCAGAAGCTCGAATCCAGCATCCGGCAAGTCGATCAGCATCTCGACGGCGTCATGGGAGTCGCCATCGAAGACCTCACCACCGGCGATCATTATTTCCTTCACGAGGACGAAGTGTTCGCCCAGGCCAGTTCCATCAAAATCACGGTTCTCGCTAACCTCTATCTGCAGGCTCAGCAAGGCAAGGTCAAACTCACTGACCTGTACACCGTGCAGTCCTCCGACCTGGTGCCCGACAGCGACATCATGAACGGACTGACTCCCGGGGTTACTCGCCTCACGCTGCGCGATCTTGCCACGATGATGGTCGCTGTCAGCGACAATGCAGCCACCAACGTGTTGATCGATCGCGTCGGCATGCCTAACGTCAACGCCATGCTCGACTCGCTTGGCCTGACCCACACTCGCCTGCGCCGCAAAATGATGGACCTCGATGCCGCCAAGCAAGGCCGCGAGAACATCTCGAGCCCGCGCGAAATGATGATGCTTCTCGACGCCATCTATCATGGCAAGGTGCTGAACAAAGAGTCGACAGAAGATTTCTTCAAAATCCTCAGCACCAACAAGGATTCTTTTATTCCCCGCGACCTGCCCGCCGGACTGATGATTGCCAACAAGCCCGGAGAATTGGAAGCCGTCCGCAACGACTCGGGCATCGTCTTTGTCGAGGGCCGGCCCTACGTGATCTGCGTCATGACCGCGTTCCTCAACAACGAACGCGACGGAGAGGAGGCCATCAGCAAGGTTTCCCTCGAAACCTGGCGCATGTTCGACCGCCTAAGCCGCGCCACAGAATATGGAAGAGTCGTCTCGCCGGGAAACGGGACGCGCTGAACCGCAGGCAGACACTCCTGTCCGCCGCTTTTGACTTTGCCTTTAGCTGCCTGCGGCGAACACTCTTGTCGTCCTGAGCCGCAGCTTTCAGGCGGCGAAGGACCTATGCACTCCGCCGGAATCTCGAGATTCACCGCATCGGAACCCGACGCTAGTGCTAAGCCCCAGCTCCCCGCGAAACCGCCACATTCTGCCGCAAGAATGGCCCCACGCCTTTCGCTTCCAGAGCCTGCGAAAAGTAGTACCCCTGCCCAAACTCGCATCCCAACTCCCGCAGACGTTCAAGTTGTCGCACCGTCTCAATCCCTTCGGCGATCACGCGCAGGTTCATCTTGTGCGCCAGCGCGATAATCATCTCCACCATGTCGCTGGCCGATCGATCCGTCTGCATCTCACGAACCAGCGACCGGTCAATCTTCAGCGCATCCACCGGAAACTGCCGCAACACGCGCAGCGACGCCACCCCAATCCCGAAATTGTCCAGAATCACCCCGATCCCCATGTGCTTCAGATGAGCCATGACCGTGACGCTGAGCTTCGGGTCGGCGGCCGCCACGCTCTCGGTCATCTCCAGTTGCAGACGCGAGGGATCGATGCCCGTCTCGCGCAGCGCATCCTGAATGTCGGCGGCCAGCCGCGCGTCGGCGAACTGCCGCGCCGAAACGTTCACCGTGATATGCAGCGGTTCCGGCGGGAACGCGCCCTGCTCCCATTCCCGCAATTGCCGGCACGCCTGCAGCATCAGCCAGTGCCCGATCGATACCAGAATCCCGGAGTCCTCCGCCGCTTCGATAAAACGGTAGGGAGAAATCAGCCCTTGCGTGGGATGCTCCCAGCGCAGCAGGGCTTCGAATCCGCTGACCGCGCGCGTATCCAGTCGCACCACCGGCTGGTAATGAATGCGGAACTGGCGCGCGGAAAGCGCTGCCCGCAAATCTGCCTCGAGCCGCAAGCGCCCTTCCGCCCGGGTGTGCATGGCCTCGTCGAATACTTCGCAGCGCGATCCGCCCAACGCCTTGGCCCGCCGCATCGCCGCGTCCGCATCCTTCAACACATCTTCCGGCCGCTCATGGGCCAGCGTGCCTAAAGCGATTCCGATGCTCGCCGATGCTCTTATTTCCCTCGAGTCGAGGAAGAACGGCTCCGCCACCGCCGTTTGAATGCGCTTCGCAATCCGCATCGCATCGCTGGGATCGCTCACCGCGTCCAGAATCAGCGTGTACTCGTCGCCGCCAAGTCGCGACAGCGCTGCCTCACCGGCGATGCCGCTGCTCTCCCGGCGCGCGATCGTGTCGTCTTCCCGCAAACACCTGCTAATGGCGCGCCCGATCTCGAGCAGCACCCGGTCTCCCGCCGCCGTACCCAGGGTTTCGTTGAATACTTTGAAGTGGTCGAGGTTCACCAACACCAGCGCATACGAGTGGCCGGCATCCCGCCGCGCCCGGGCGAACGCATGCTGCAGACGATCCAGAAACAGCCGCCGGTTGGGCAACCCGGTCAGGGTGTCATGAAATGAATTGTGTTCGAGTTGCTCTTCCGCGCGCTTGCGCTCGGTGATATCGCGATTCACGATCACCAGCTTCGCCACTTCGCCTTTGGCATCGCGAACCGTGCTGGCTACTGATTCCAGCACCCGCCAGCTTCCATCCTTATGCTTGATGCGGTACTCCAGCCGCCGTCCCACTCCAGTCTCGCGCGCCTCCCGCGCTGCTTCCAGCACTTTGAAGCGATCCTCGGGATGAATCTGCTCGAACGCGGACGTTTCGCCCAACTCGGCTGCCTTGTACCCCAGGATCCTCTCGTACGCCGGACTGTTGTAAAGACGCCGTCCCTTCACGTCGACCAATGCAATCATGTCGGCGGCGTTTTCTGTCACGATCTGGAACAGTTCCTCGTTCTTCTTCGCGTCCCGACGGATGGAGTAAATGCGGAACTGCTGGTATAGAGCCAGCACGGCCAGCACGCCAAGCGGAATCAAGAACCAATCCAGGGACATGCGGAGTTCTCCCTCCCGGATATATCGGTCGAACTGGACAAAACATTTAGCAGGGTGCGCACACGCGACGACGACAAAAGAACTGCGTTCGTTCCATAATGTCCGCATGACGGTTCGCCGCCTCAAGACCTACACCGGCGCCCAGGGATACGTTTACCAGTACTACTTCGTGGGCAAACGCGCAGCCCTGCCCGACGATCCCGAATCGCCCGCCAGCGAATTCGTCTTTGATGTCACCTCTGACCGCAAGCTCACCTACTCGGTCAGCGTATTTCTGCCGGAAGCGCCGCGTGCCGCCTGGGCTTCAGCTCATGGCCGTCCCTTGAACGATGCCGAACAATATGCCGCCGTCAAACTCCGCCTCTTCCGAGCCTTCGACGAACTGGAAGACGTGAAGGCCAACGGCCGCCGCCTCGGTATCGACGCGGCCTTGCTAGAAGAAGCGCTGTCGAGTTTAGGAGTCGAGTAAGTTCTCCTGGTGTCGAGGACGGTCGTCGGACTTGGGCGTTTTGTCATCCTGAGCGTAGGACCTCGGTCGCGAAGCGGCCAAGGTCCGGAGTCGAAGGATCCCTACCCGCACCACTGAATTTTGGGGAAATACCGGCGAACGAGTTCTACGTGGTTAAAGCCGGAGCAGGGAAGAGGGATCCTTCGACTGCGTGGTCGTCCGCCTTTGCGGACGACCACTCCGCTCAGGATGACAAACTAGAATTAAGAAACGGGACAGCTCCCAACCTCCCAGCCTTGAAGCATTTTCACCCTCAGCTTATAAATGGTTCGGAGCCTCACTTTGAAACTACGCCCATCCTTTTTTCTTTTCCTGATCCCCATGGTCGCCCTATGCTCTACGGCTCAAACTCCGCGCTGGTCCGAGCAGAAAGCTAATGACTGGTACGCGCAGCAACCCTGGCTCGTCGGCAGCAATTACATTCCGAAATCCGCGATCAACGAGCTGGAGATGTGGCAGGAATCCACCTTCGATCCCGAGCAGATCGACAAAGAACTCGGCTGGGCCGAATCCCTCGGCATGAACACCATGCGCGTCTTCCTCCACGACCTGCTCTGGCAACAGGACGCTCCCGGCTTCCGCCAGCGCCTCGATCAGTTCCTTACCATCGCCGCCCGCCACCACATCCGCCCGATGTTCGTGCTCTTCGATTCTTGCTGGGACCCGCTTCCGCATCTCGGCCCGCAGCATCCTCCTATTCCCGGCGTTCACAACTCCGGATGGGTGCAGAGTCCCGGCGCCCCCGCTCTCTCTGATCCCGCTCAGGTGCCGCGTCTGAAAGCCTACGTGCAAGGCGTGGTAGGAGCGTTTGCCAACGACCGCCGCATTCTCGCTTGGGACGTCTGGAACGAGCCCGGCTCCGACCAGACGGGGAATTATCCGAAAACCGAGCTGAAGAATGACAAGAAAGTCGCACTCGTGGCCGCGCTCCTGCCGCAGGCCTTCGCATGGGCCCGCGAGATGAATCCAACCCAGCCCCTGACCAGCGGAGTCTACGACGTCGACACGACCGCTGACGAAAGCGCGCTCGATGAAATCGCGCAGATCCAGTTGCGCGAATCCGACGTCATCACCTTTCACAACTACAGCTGGCCGGAATCGTTCAAAGCGGAAATCGTGTGGTTAAGAAGATTTCGCCGCCCTGTGATCTGCACCGAATACATGGCGCGCTCGGTCGGCAGCACCTTCGACACAATTCTTCCAATCGCCAGGCAGGAGCACGTCGGCGCCATCAACTGGGGGCTGGTCGCCGGCAAGACACAAACCTATTATCCGTGGGAGTCCTGGCAGCATCCCTACATCCTCAGCGACCCGCCCGTCTGGTTTCACGAAGTCTTTCGCTCCGACGGAACCCCATATCGCCAGGCCGAAGTGGATTTAATCCGCCAGCTAACTTCCAAGCCGTAAAGGCACTGCGCAGAGAAATTGAGAAGCTTTCCTCAGCGTTCTCTGCGGCCTTTCTCCGCGATCTCAGCGGTGAAAAGCTTTAAGGCCGGAAGATATCCCTATCGCGAAGCCCCAGGATTACAATCACGATGCCATGAAAAACGCGTCCATGCTGTGCGCGATCCTTCTCGCATGCCTCACCGCCTGCAACAAGTCGTCGGCGCCCGCTCCTTCTGCCAACGGTGCGAAGCAAGACGCCGTCCAGCAGAAGTTGCAGGAATATGCGGGCGCTTCGTCTACCGACTGCGGCCGCCTCGATGTCCACGCCACCGAAGCCCAATCCAAAACCGCCAGCGAATGCGCCCTCGAGGCCAGCCAGTCGAAGCACGCGTTCTATGTCGCCTACGACATGCCCGGCATGACTGTCGGCGTCGCCGGCAATTCTGCTGGCAAGCTCTTCACCGTCCGGTCGGAAGGCACGGGCGCCGCGGCCAACTTCACCAGCGGCGATTGCCCTTCGCAGTTGCGGGTGGCTTCCAGCGGACGCATCACCTGCCTGGCCCCCGGCGACATGGGGTCGATGGGCGCGGGTCACGGCGCCGGTGCCATGCCTCCGGGCACGCCCAACCCGCACGCATCTGGCGCAGAGAGTCCGAACGCTGTCCCTGAACGTACGAAATGATCAAGTAGCAATCCCACGAAGCAAAATTGCTCTTGGCAGTCACCAAACCGGGAAGGGCACGAGTTTACTCGTGCCGCAAAGGGAACTAAATGTAGCCGGCTTTAGCCGCTCAGGGCCCACGAGACTTATCCCGGAAACGCGGACCCGCCCCGTCCCTCAGTCTGTGATCCTAATCACACCCTCAAGTGACCCGCTTTGTTGGCCTTACGCAACACACCCTGCACAATGGCAGCGTAGTCGGAAGGGAACAAGATTCCGGCCCTGATTTGGGGTAAACTCAGAGGATTCTGGACTTTAAGACCTATGTCATTGCTCTGGCTGCGTTTCGCACTGGCTTGCTACTTCATCGGACTGGTCTACGCCTTCGTAGCGCTGACCCGCACCAGTGATCTGTTCAGCCGCATAGCCCTCCACGCCGCCAGCCTGGGCATGGTGTTTCATTTTGTCTCATTGACCGAACTGTTTCTCTCTGACAAAGTCGTCTGGGCGTCGGTCCACAACGGCGAATCGCTGCTCGCTTTCCTGTCGATGTCGTTCTTTATGGTGATTTACACCATCTACCAGACCACATCGCCGGGAGTCGTCGTCTTTCCTGTGGTATTTTTTCTCACCTTTGTCGCCGCCGTCGATGAACAACCAGTGCTGCTGACGCAATTCGTCTCACATAAGGGATGGCTTATCGCTCACATCATCCTCATCTTTACCGGATATGCGGCATTAGTCCTCAGCTTCGGAGCCAGCCTGCTCTATCTTCTGCAGGAGCGCCGCCTCAAATCCAAGAAGCCAACCAGCCTGATCTCCTTCCTTCCGGCTCTCGAAGTCATCGACCAGATCGGCTACCGCTCGCTCCTGCTGGGCTTCCCGTTCATGACGCTCGGCCTGATCACCGGGTCGGTGGTCGCCGTCACCACCTACGGCCACGTCGATTTCCTCGATCCCAAAATTCTGCTGTCGGTCCTGATGTGGGCCGTGTACATGGTGATGGTCTTCACCCGCTGGAACTCCGGATGGCGCGGCCGCCGCGCCGCCTTCCTGGCAACCTTCGCCTTCGTGGCCGCGCTGGCCGCCTGGGCCGCTAACTATTTCTCCGCGATCCACAGGTTCGCCGCATCATGAGATTCCAGCTCATTGGCGTGAATCA
>Ga0187805_10000009_pt1 | contig 71149 bp, 65 predicted proteins | sample NC_wetland_sal_i_6_FD_132965 | JGI IMG/M metagenome (GOLD analysis project Ga0187805, IMG submission 132965) | Wetland sediment microbial communities from Neuse River Estuary, North Carolina, USA - Control_5 | ecosystem: Environmental > Aquatic > Freshwater > Wetlands > Sediment | place: USA...
CGCGTAGCAGTTGCGCAGCCTGCAAACGCCGCTGTTCTAACTCCTCGAAATCTCTCCGTACTCCCGCCGGGTTTCCCATGCCCGGAGAGTAGCATAAGTTCTCAGAAATGTCACTATATTATGGAATTATCAATAGTACTCACGTTGACTGGGTTGTATCGACCGCTCGCGTTGTATTGGGAATCATATTCTTTGGCCACGGCACTCAGAAAATGCTGGGGTGGTATGGCGGCCCAGCCTTTCCAGCAGCATGCGCACATTCACCGAACAACTCCACCTTCCGCCGATTCTGGCCTTTCTTGTTATCGCTGGAGAGTTCTTCAGTGGGATCGGACTCATCGTCGGCCTGTTCAGTAGAATTGCCGCACTCGTCATCGTTTTCACCATGGTGTGCGCTTTAGCGACTGTTCATTTTCGATTCGGTCTTTTGTTGAACTGGTTCGGAAGCCAGCCAGGACACGGGATTGAGTATCATCTGCTGGCGATCGCTCTGGCCTTGGTAGTGGTGGTCAAAGGCGCGGGAGCGGTCTCGCTGGATCGTCTAGTGTATGAACATATATCGGGATTGGAACAGTCGGTAACCGGCGAAACGACAATGACGATTGTGGATCGGTAACGGGAACACCCGAAGTATGCCTGCACAGGCCGGAAGTACATTGCTCGGTTATCGCTGCGCTCACCTCGAGAGGCTTCTTGGGCCTACTAACGAATCTTTCGACCAAGGTTGTCAGCCTTTTGTTGCTTCGTATTACTTGCCGGTTACTTTATCGCCGATTACTGCGAAATCACACTTAGACCTTTCCAGAGCGCTCATGCCGCGGGACGCCAATTTGAACCGGTGCGCGCCTTCATCTGTGGAGCGATTGTCGTTGTTTCGGGACCGAGATCTTTTTCAACGACCACCCCTTCCCGGGTGACAACAAAGGTCATGACTCCGGAGGACTTGTATTCGGCGGGGTACGCGACCAAAGCCAAGGCTTCCTTCTTCTTGCTGTGGCTGCTCACCTCGGACGCGGAATTCTTTGACACGACCCGAAAGTAGTACCCGTGGAAAGGGCTGGATGCTTGGTTGTCGGGATTTGCTGCACTAGCAGACGCCAAGCTTTGGACGAATTGGGTAATCTGATCTTCACTCGGGTTACTTGCGTTTCCATTCTTTGCCGTTGCGAACTGCTCACACGCTTCGATTGCAGCTGCCTCGTTTTCTCCGATTCTGCGGAACAGGATTTCCTGCTCGCCGCGATCCGAATTGAAATACCATTCAGCGTTCTTGGAGACCAACGGGATGGGGAAGGGCCAGTTCTCAGCGCCGATGTAAAGAACGGTGCTGCCATCGGCTTCACGGACCAGACGGTGCATCTCCTGATATTTCTGGCTGAACTGCTCGCGCTCCAGTTTGTCCTCGACGTCGTCGCCGGACGAAGTAATCTGCTTTCCTGCGCCCAGTATCCCTTCCAGGGATTGCTCATCCTGCTTCTGGGTAGCTTCAAAGAGAGCCTTAGCGGCTGCGCCTGGAGACGCGAACATCTTGGGCTGCGCGTCCTGAGCAAAGCTCGAGTCGGCGAAGCCCGCAAAAAACAGCAAGCCCAATAAGAACAGAACCAGGACGGTGGGTGCGAACCCGTAGGCGAGTTTCAAATTGAATGTCTTTAATGCTTCAAGCTTCCTATGATTCGTGCGCATGAGTTGTTTCTCCCTATCATCCGTTGCGTGGTTATAGTCGAAGAGAATCACCGGCGCCCGCCACCGCCATGGAAGCCCCCGCCGCCGTGGAAACCCCCACTCCCGTGGAAACCTCCACCGAAGCTTGCTTGCCCGCGTGAGGAGAAGCCTCGGGCGATTCCTCCATGATTGAAGCCGCTGAAGGCGCCGGAGTGGAGGCCATCTCCGCCATGAAATCCAGCGGCGCCATGGAATCCGCCGCCTCCATGAAATCCGCCTCCGTGAAAACCGCCACCATGGAATCCGCCTCCATGAAATCCGGGGCTGTGAGTGAAGCCGCGGTTGGCGAAGACTCTGCTGTGAGATACCCAGTCGTCATGGTTGAACATGACCCCACCGCCATGCCAACCGAAACCCCAGTGTCCCCATCCCCACCCAAACCCGCCAAAGAAGCCGATTCCGAAACCTAGGCCCCATCCGAATCCCGGCCCCGTGAGGTACAGTCCCGGATACCAATACCAGTCCGGCCAGATGCCGATGGGCGCACCGTAGACGAGCCAGGGATCGTATTCAGGCACGTAAACAACATCCGGCTCTGCGGGCTCGATCACAATCTTTTGGTCTTGCGTGGTTACGTTTTCTTGCGAGTTGCTCTTCAGGTTCCCGGCCTGCTCTGCCCGCTGGCGCATGACCTGAACGGCGTCCTCCACTTGCTGCTGCTGGTTGACGTAAGCGTCGCCGAGCGACGACGTCCATTCCAGGTTCTTGTCCATGTTGGCGAGCACCGAAGGAAACTCGGTGAGAGCCTTCACGCTCGGGTCCCAAGGCTGCTTGTCGACTTCTTTTCCGAGTTTCTCGCCCTTGAAATCCTTATGCTTCTCCATCCACCGGTCTGCTTCTACAACTTGGTCGGGATAGGTCGACGCCGCAAGGATCTGTGCCACCAGGGCATCAGGGTACAGTGCGATCGGCGCTACCAGTTGCTGCAGTTGCTCCGGCGTCTTCTGGGCGGATTGAACGGGCGGTTGTGCGGCGGATTGGTCGGCCTGCTCGGCGAACCCTCCCGGCGCAGTGGCTAATACCAGGCAACATGAAAGAAAAAGTGACAAGCTCTGTTTTATGAACTTCACGATCGATTCTCCTCCGAGGGGGGCGCATCACCGAACACCGGAAGATAATTCCGTGTGACGCAAAGGGTGCGGCCACAAACTGTTTTCAGCTGGCCAAGTCAGCACTTCGAGGCGCGAACTGTCGATATGGCAGCGGGCATGGCAGATGATCGCATTGACACGCGATTTCCACGTCTTCGCTTCCTGCGTCACGACAGGCTTCTCCGCAATATTCTTCTCCGTCCGCTACATCGCACAGGCACGGGATGTGTGCGCACTTCTTGGTTTCGTGATTTGCCATTACGATTCCGTCCTTTTTACGTTTGTTCTCCAGTCCCTATGTTCTCCGGTCCCTCAGGCCTGCCACTCTCGACCTCTCGTTTGGTCGACCAACCTAAGTAAGTTTGCTGGGACTCTCGCGAGGTGGTTAAGGTTCGGTGCTCACGACATCTCAACCAATTGCATTCGGATCTCCAAACTCACGTCGTGGCTGGCACGGGTTTTCAGGGTTTTGCGCCAGGCAGTAAAGCCAAGGGAAATCTCAGGTGTCGACGGGCCGATAGGGAGTCAGTATTTGGACGGTGTCGATGTCGTATCGCTTCTGATCGAAGTGCAGTTCTAAGCAAATTCGGGGTCACACGCTCTTAAGTGAATGGATCTATTTGCCGGTTGGTTTTCTGTCGGTCCTTCTATGGACTGGAATAGAACGTGCATTTCAACTGAGGGGTTGGGGTCAACGTGGAAGGCCAAGTATTCATATTGCAAAGTTCACCTTTCGTGCTGGTCACGATCGTTTGTTTTCTTGGCTTGGCGACTGGCTACTTCATCTGGGCGCTTTGCTGTCTTGGAATCCAGTTGATCGTCTGGTGGGCTGTTTCAAGTCGTTTCTGGTATTTGGCTGATGTATAGCGCGTACGCCATGACCGTCAATTTGGCGTTGGGCGCTAGAGCCTGGATTTAGAAAGCCCTTCACCCCTATGACAAGATTGCATTGGATAAAATATTGCGTCGTCGCTTGTTGCTTCGCGGCTCCCTCAGCGCTCGCACAGTCGGCACCCGCTCGCACCGATTCCGATCTGCCCGCCCTCGTTTCAAAGGATCAGTCATCCTCGAACTTGTTGAGAGCTTTGGACAGCTCTCTTGAGACCGTCGTTTCGAAAGTCTCACGGGCCGTCGTCCAAATTGTAGTAACCGGATACGGACCGTCGGACGACCACGGACACACCGACACGGTGCGCATCGTCCTGCAACATGCCATTGGTGACGATGTAACCGTGCGGATCGACAACGACCCCTGTGCCAATCCGATGGTGTATATCCAGACGGACGCAGCGCTCAATCCAGGAAACAGTGGCGGTCGGGATAGGCCCTCTAAGAGTCTCCATCCGGAGCGCGTAAAGACTTAACATATGGCCTCTTTGCCTATTCCGAGATTCTCTGTGCGGCCGGAGTCGGCTGTCGTGCTGCGTTACGGAGCGGCTGTTGTTCTGGTAGCGGCGGCGCTCGGAGCAGCGATGATCCTACGTCACGGCAACTTGCCGCATCCGTTCATGTCGTTCTCCTTCACGGTAATTGCCGTCACTTTTTGGTATGCCGGGACCGGGCCAGGTCTGCTCGCGCTTGTACTCTCCTATTTGGCGCTGAGTAATCTCTTTGTTCCGGTCAAGATCCTCGGCTCTTCTTCGGAATCGTACCTTGTCATTTACGGAATATTTGGCGCAGCCGTGAGCTGGTTCAGTGCTTCGCGCCGCCGGGCAGAACGATTGCTCACCGAAGCAAGCGAGGGTCTCGAAATCCGAGTCGCCGAGCGAACAGAGGAACTCACAGCGGCCAATGAACAGCTGCAGAGCATTCAAGCCGAGTTGCGCGGCGAGAAGGATCGGCTGAAACTCCTTCTCGATCTGAACAACAGCATAGTCTCGAATTTGGAACTCCGGGAACTCCTTCGTGTCATCTCCGCGAGTGTGCGACGCGTGATGCAGTGCGACTTGGTGGGCGTCAATCTGCCAGATCCGGAAACTGGCGAACTGAGACTCTACGCCCTTGATTTTCCGGGAGCGAAGGGATTCCTGCGTGAGGGAATGGTCCATCCGCCTGACTCTCTGCCTGCCAGAGTGTTCAACACGGGGCAGCCTGCGGTTTTCAGGTTCCGGAACGGGGCGATCGCCAATACGAATGCCGGTGCGAACCTCTATGAAGACGAAGGCTTCCAATCCTCGTGTTGGTTACCCTTGATCAGCCATGATCGAAGGCTGGGCGTGTTGGGACTCTCCCGGCTGGAGGCGACTCCTTTCTCGCCAGAGGACGTCCACTTTCTCATGCAAGTTTCGAGTCAGGTGGCGATTGCAGTCGAAAACGCGCTGGCCTACGGACAGATATCTGAACTCACGGACAAACTCGCTCAGGAAAAGCTTTACCTTCAGGACGAGATTCGGACCGAGGCGAATTTCGACGAAATCGTGGGCACCAGCCCGGCGCTGCAGCGCGTGCTGAAACTTGTGGAAACTGTGGCGCCGACAGATTCCACTGTTCTTATTTGCGGCGAGACGGGCACTGGTAAGGAACTGATCGCCCGTGCCATCCATGACCTGAGTTCGCGCAACTCAAAAACTTTCGTGAAACTCAACTGCGCCGCTCTCCCGGCCGCTCTGCTCGAAAGCGAACTGTTTGGCCACGAAAAAGGCGCATTCACAGGTGCCGTTGCTCAGAGCATTGGTCGCCTCGAACTTGCAGATCATGGCACGTTGTTCTTGGATGAGGTCGGGGAGATTCCACTTGAGCTCCAACCGAAGCTTCTGCGTCTCCTGCAGGAGCGGGAGTTTGAGCGTTTGGGAAGCACGCGAACCATTCGGGCCGATGTACGTTTGATCGCGGCAACAAATCGGGACTTGGCTGCGATGGTGCAAGAGCACAAGTTTCGCTCTGACCTGTTCTTTCGCCTGAACGTATTTCCAGTTGAACTTCCCCCGTTGCGCGAACGTCCGGAAGATATTCGGCTATTGGTCAGGCATTTCGCGGAGGAGTTCTCTCGCCGCATGAACAGGAAATTTGAAACGGTTTCGTCAGAAACCATGAATGCCCTTTGCCAATACGCCTGGCCCGGCAACATACGAGAATTGCAGAATGTAATTGAGCGGGCGGTCATTCTGTCCTCCGGTCCAATCTTAAAAGTACCTGTCACGGAGCTGCGTGCTCGCACAACTCCAGTCAGCGAAGACGCAGGCTCCGTGTCTACGAGACGCAGGCCCGTCCGAAGTATTCTCGCCGAAGTCGATCGTAATCAAATCGTCCAGTCTCTACGAGAGTCGGGTGGCCGTGTTGGCGGGCGAGACGGCGCGGCCGCCGGACTTGGACTCAAGCGGACTACGTTCATCACGCGGATGAAGAAGCTCGGTATCGACCCCAACCAAGTGTCGGAACGGAAAATGGACAGCACCGACACTTCCGACACCGCCGGCACCTCCATGATGCCGAACGTACCACTCGACTTAACTTCTTCAGAATAAAGTCGTTGCATCGAGCCCGCGTTCGCTCCACGTTTGGCACCCGCCTTGCCCTTATCCAAAGTATGAGAAGCAAATACACCAAGGAAAAGAAAGGAGGAAGCGTGAAGAACGTTTTAGCTGTGGTTGTTCTCGCTCTCTGTGTGGCAGTCCCGTCTTTCGCGGCCGATGTTGTCGGCCACTCGGTCAAAGTCACAGGGAAGGAGACTTACAAAGCTGCAAAAGTCTCCGCGAAAGATACTGCCCACGCAGGAAAAGCGGTCGCAAAGTTCCTTTTTTAACGCGAAGTAGAAATACCAACATTGTTTCAAGAAATATTAAGGAGTTGGACGAAAATGAAAATTCACAAACGTTATATCGCCATAGGCATGATCATTGCTTTTACCCTCTTCTTCGAACTCGCTGCTCATGCAGATGAGTCCGACCAAGCCACCACAATCACTTTTAGCCAACCGGTCCAGGTACCGGGGAAGGTATTGCCTGCAGGGAGCTACCTCTTCAAGCTAACCAACAGCGATTCTGATCTAAATATTGTTCAGATCTTCAGTGCGGATAGGACTGTCCTGTACGCAACTCTCCAGACCATTCCAACGGATCGCCTGGAGCCAACCGGACACACTGTGGTTGCGTTAGCGGAACAGGGAACAGGGCAACCGGATGCGCTCCTCAAGTGGTTCTATCCCGGCCGTGAAACCGGGAACGAGTTCCTGTATCCCCAGCACAAAGAGAAAGAACTAGCGCAAGACAAGCAGCAGACCATCGTCGCCGACCAAGCGCCAGTATCGCAATCTGATGGTGGCGGAGCTGGCAACTGAGCATGAGCCCGACATTCGCTCGGTAAGGGCCTGGGTTCGAGGACCCGGGCCCGTGGGCGAAAATTGCATATGCAAATGGGCCAGTGTACTCCGCTGCTGCTGCTGCTGATAATAATAAGGATAGCTTTGGCTACCCTGTTTTAGAGCACTTCCGCTTCAGCTCCATTCCGCGAGCGGCCTGCCACTCCAGACGCCGCAGCTTGAATGGGTCCTTGCGATCGTAAGTTCGAAGGCGAGAGCATCTGCACGGTGATAATGACCGCTGGAATCAGGTATGCGAAGGTTACCCAAACCCACATGAGGGCGCCCGCGCATTCCTGGTCCGCCAAGGGAAGCAGCCTGAGCTGGTGCGGAGTCGACAGGTAGAAGGGATACACAAGGCGATTACAAAACACGAGGAACGCGGAAAGAATGTCGCAAGGCAAGGTTGCAAGAAACAGGTACAGAGCCATGGACCAGCGCGGCGACCTTGTCACACTCGGCGAAGACTGCACGATAGGCCACCAGAATAGAAGACCCGCCGCGAGGAAAGAGATGTCCTCCAAGGTATGCATCCCATGGGAACGCATGCCCGACTGAAACGCAGCGGGAAGATGCCATCCGATTACAGCAGCAGTGCCGGCCAGCCAACACAATGCAGGATGCCGACGACCGTATTCGAGCCATCGCGCCGGCAGACCGGCGACGGGAGGATGGCTCCTGATGAAGAGTTTTGGTAGGCCGCATACCAGCGGAAACACCGGCGTCCCCGCCAAAATGAGAGGAGCAGCAACCGTCATCAACAGAAGGTGCTTCATCATGTGAATCGTAAGTAACTGATGATCGAGTGTGGTGAGTGGAGATACGACGGCAATCCACACTAAGACGAGACCACTCATAAACGCTGCCAGCCGCCAGCCGGAAATGAGGGTAGGGAAGACACTTCCAAGAGAAATCCAGCCTCGCAAATAAACCAATCCCGTGGCCACCAGCGTGGATGTTACCGCGAAAAAAGCCAACCGCGACAACATGTGGACATGGGGCTCGCACATAACCAGGTCTACCGTGACGGCACCTCGCTGGCATCGAGCGCAATTGCTTGAGAAGCATTGCGGGCCGGCTTCTGATTTGCCGGATGCAGTGTTTCCAGAAATGCCACCAACGCGGTGGTTTCCGCCGGGCTCAGGTTTTTTCCATAAGCCGGCATATTTCCTCCACCCTGGATCACCTGGCGAATCAGTTGATCCTCGGTCAGATGGATGGCAACATTGTCGAGCGCGGGGCCGCGCTGCCCTCCCTGATTATCCAGCGAATGACAGTTGTGACACTGCTTGGCTTGAAATACGAGCGCACCGTGGCGCTCCAATGCCGTCCGGCCCTTTAGGAATTCGGCCGGAATCGGCTCGCTGCTCCATGCATCCATCACCGGACTCCAGGGCGTGTGCTCGGCCAGATGAGTCAGAGTGCCGAGGCTCACCGCGACCAGCAGAATCGTGAGTACAGCAATGGGCCTGCGCTTCCAGCTCTTCTCGCCTTCGCCGGCTACAAAGGGAAGGGCCAGCAAAACAATAATTCCGATCGCGGGACCAATCAGGAGAATGGGCGTCTCGGCCGCTGGGGGTAGGAACGAGAGCAGGGCATACAGCCACAAAAAGAAGAAGTCGGGGCGTGGTGCGGTCTGAATAATCGTCGGATCCGGTTGGCCGCTCGGGCCAAACGGTCCAAAATGAATCGCGCAGACGACAATCGCCAGAAGAATAAAACCAGAGAAGAAAATGTCCTTCCACACCGCCTCAGGCACGAACGGTATTCCTTCCTTGTGTGTGAGTTCGTGATATTCCTGCATGTACGTGGTGCGTCTGACGATGCGTCCCGGCATGGGCCATTCGTTGATTCCCAGTTTCAGCACCATAAGCAAATGCACACCGACAAAAGAAATCAGCAGTCCCGGAACGACAAACACGTGTAGTGCGAAGAATCGGGAGAGCGTTGTGCCGGCGATGATTGGGCCGCCCAGCATCAAGTTCACAGTCCAAGGCCCGATCACCGGAACGCGGCTCGCGATTGATGCGCCGATGCCTAATCCCCAGTACGCATCCTGGTCGAACCGCAGTACCTGGCCGGTAAAAGCCATGCCAAGCGTCACAAGTAATAACAGGACGCCAACGATCCAGGTGAGTTCTCTCGGAAACTTATATGCCCCAAAGAGAAAGACCTGCACCATGTGGATCAGGACAATCGCGACCATGAAATTCGAGCCCCATCCATGCAAAGCTCGTATGAACCATCCCAGGGAGACGCCATGATTGAGCGTCTGCAGGCTGTTCCACGCTTCTCCCGCGGAAGGCACGTAAATCAAGGCGAGCAAAATGCCGGTGACAACCTGCAGCATGAAACAGGTGAGGGCAGCGCTGCCGAAAACGTAAAACCAGCTTGCCGTCTCGCGTGGCACCCTATGCTCGGCCGTTTCGCGAATAGGCGTTCCCAACTGCAGCCGCAGATCGAACCACTCCCCGAGTTTTTGGATCAGGCGCATGTCTTCTTCGCTCCCGTTTTATTTGCTACGGGCTGACCGGGCGTAGGCATCTCGCCAGCTTTGATGAGTAGTTTTCCATCCTCAATTTTGTAGCGGTACTGGAACAAGCCACGCTCGGGAGGTCCGGAGGCGCGCGAACCGTCCTGGTAATAAGCGCCGCCGTGACAGGGACACATGAAGAGGCTGGATTGCGGGAACCAGCGAACCGGACATCCGAGGTGCGCGCAGTTGATGGCAAAGACCTGGAAAGTTTGATCATCAACCCTGCGAACCCAGCACGCGATGTTGCCGGTTTCACCGTCCCAGTCATTGACCAGTGGATTTCGATAGGTGGCGAGTCGAGTCTGCCCGGCAGGAAACTGTTCCAGCGTGCCGAGCGAGAGCCACGACTCATAACCAAATTTCTTTTGGCGAGTCACAGGCGATATCAGATATCGCACGACCGGCACGGCCAGCAAAACGCCGACGATACCGTTAAGAAACATTCCCAGTTTCACAAGAGCTGCGCGTCTCGAGACTCCATTCTCTGCGCTCATTGCGATCCTCCTTGGGCCGCGTCCATCGGGGAAATCGGGTAGGGTTGGCCCGGGAACTTTGACCGCTGGCTGGAAAGCCAGGCCACGACGTCGGAAACATCTTGTGCCGACATAGATTGGCCTTCAACGTCAGCGCGCCAGTCCGGCGAACCCAACTCCGGGCGGCCTGCAATCACGATCGTTCGAAGTTGCTGGTCGCTTACTAGTGCCAGGTATGAGCCATTCACAATCGAGCCGGCCTTGCTTCCCCCGCGACCGTCTGCTCCATGACACGAAGAACAGTACGTTCGATAAGCACCCGCGCCTCGTTGTGCATCTCCTGGGGCCGGAGCTTTGTAAGGTGGTGGCGTTTGCCCGCCGAGAACGTTCGGCTTCGCCCATGACCGGATCCCGCTTACCAGTGCGTCGATCTGTTTTTCTGGGAGCATTCCTCCGGCACTCTGTGCAAAGGCGGACATCGGCGTGCCGGGCACTCCGTTGGAGGCGACACGGCGAATCACGGTGTCGTCTGCAATTGCGAGAAAAAGCGGATTCGACAGGGCAATGGCTGCTCCGCCCTTCCCGTCCACGCCGTGGCATCCCGCACAATTTTGTTTGTAGAGCGCATTGAAGTCGACGACGTCGCTCGGTGGCACGATCGCCGGGTCTGCCCGATGGACGCCGGGAAACCTGCTGCATGCGTCGCAAGCCATGAGCGCAGCGATCCCGAGCGTGATGAGAATTGGTCGATAATTCATTGCCGACCACGATCTCCGTCTTTTTCCTGTATTGTTCCCGCCGCCTCAATCCCGGCGCGCATCGGAAACGGCAGGTACTGCCAGGTACGCACGCGCACTTGCCTGGAAGCGATGATGCCGGCAACGATGCCGAATCCGATCTGGGAGATAACGAACCAGAGCCAGTCGATCCGCTGCTTGAGCGTGGGATCCAGCGCTTCGAGCATGATATGGATCAGACCAGACCACAGGACGGGAACGATCACACCTCCGAACAGAACCGGGTGCCGAGGAAGCATCGGAAGCGCCGCGCCATACAGAATCCCAACCAGTGAAGAACAAGTCAGGTGGAGGATCGTTGCAATGATCAGTGCGTCCCAATGGAAGGCCGCAATCTGCTCCGTGGTCACTCTTGCGGGAAAGAATCCAGCCGACAGAAGATTAATCGGATACCAGATACCGTGGCCGCTGATGACTCCATAAAGCACGGCCAGAACGGCCATGGCGATCCCTCCTGCCAAGCCACCTTTGAAACCCGCGGAAATCGGATAGATCTCCAACGGCAGGCGTGCCCGCCGCAGTTCCTCGGCCTTCCATTCGACCCGAGCGACTCGTGGGCGGCTGGTTTCCACGGTTGATACGGTCCCCAAGATCGGCAGGGATTCGTGTTTTTCATAGGGCAACACTTCACAAAACCACCCGACGCAGCCAAACAACGCGAAGATCGCGCCCAGGATGCTGACGGAAGCACTGGTCACAAATCCCGCGAAGACTAATGTCAGGCCGAACGCCAGGATGATCGGCCATGCCGTGGGAGCGGGCATTTCGATTGTGCTTTGCGCCCTTGCCGTCTGCCGAGATCGTTCAAATGCCTCTGATGTCATCTTCCAGTACCTGCTTCACCTTCCGATCACGTACACGACTGTGAAAACCACAACCCACACCGCGTCCACAAAATGCCAGTAGAGTGACAGCACGTCGACACGCTCAGCATGTTCTGATCCGACGCTTCCCAGAAGTGTGAAAGCCATCACAACCGAGAGACTCACAAGACCGACCACGACGTGAAATCCGTGTAACCCGACCAGCGAGTAATAGGTTGTTCCAAACAGGTTGGTGGTGATCGTGAATCCCTTTTGGTAAATCAGCCGGTGCCACTCAGTTGCGGTCCCATATAAGAAAGCGGCGCCCAGTGCAATGGTGACGAACCACAAGACTCCGAAACTTTGGACGCTCCCACGGCGAAGCGCGTTTGCAGCCAGGTGAATCGTGAGACTACTGGTAAGCAAACAAATCGTGTAAAAGACCGGGACACTGAGAACGTCCTTTGGCATGGGTCCCGTCAGACTCTTGCCGATATAAAACAGGTAGGCCACTACGAAAATGGAGAAGATTGCGGCCTCAGCGGTGATCAGACTTAGCATTGCGACGCGCCCGCGGTAGGGAAGATGCCACTCCATTCTCCCTTCGGCCAAAGGTATTGATGTCGCACTCATCACAACGTCCCCCTCTATTCGTACTTCCAGTCCGGATCGTCCGGATGCTTCAAATCCCAGAGCGGGCGGCGGCTCCTGACGACTGGGATCACGGCGAAGTTATAGGCAGGTGGCGGCGAATTCGTGGACCACTCGAGTGTCCAGGCGTCCCAGGGATCGCTGCCAGCCGCTTTGCCCCGGAAATAGGACCAGAGCAGGTTTCCCAGGAAAACCAAAATCGCGGCAGCCTGGAAGAAAACTCCAATAGTCACAATGAAATTCCACGTGTCCCACCCGCGCCCCGGTTCGTACGTGTAGATCCTTCGCGGCATGCCCAGCAATCCGGGGATATGCATGAAGTCGAACGTCAGGTGGAAGCCGACGATGAAAATCCAGAAATGCAGTTTGCCGAGTGTCTCGCTGTACATCTTCCCCGTCATCTTCGGGAACCAGTAGTAAAACGCCCCGAAAACACAGAAGAGGATGCCGCCGACGATTACGTAGTGAAAATGCGCCACCACGAAATAGGAGTTCCCCAGGTGCCAGTCGAAGGGGGCGGCACCCTGCATGATCCCTGTGAGACCAGCGATCAGGAACTGGAAAAGAAAAGCAATGCAGAACAACATCGGAGTCTTGAACTCAATCTTTCCTCCCCACATGGTTGCCAGCCAGTTGAAGATCTTGATGCCGGTCGGAACGGCGATGGCCATGGTCGAAATCACGAAAAAGGTGTTGGCCGCTGCGTTCATGCCCACGGTAAACATGTGATGTGCCCACACGCTCATGCTGATGAACCCGATCGCTATCGTGGCCCCCACCATCACTGAGTAACCGAAGATCGGCTTGCGGGAAAACACCGGGATGATTTCTGAGGCGAAGGCGAAGGCGGGGAGAACAAGGATATAAACCTCCGGATGTCCGAAAACCCAGAAGAAATGCATCCAGATCACCGCTGAGCCGCCAGCCTGCGTGTCGAAGAAATGTCCGCCAAGATAGCGATCGATCACCAGCATGATCTGCGCCGCGGTTAGCGGACTGACCGCAAGCACCACCAAGCCGGCCATTACGAGGTTCAGCCATGCGAATAATGGCATTTTGGCTAACGTCATGCCGGGGCAGCGCATGCAGAGCACGGTAGCAATGATGTTGATCGCCGTGCCGATGCTGCCAAAGCCGGAGACCAGCAGCGCCAGCGTCCAGAAATCCGTGCTATGGCCAATGGAAAACGTCTGCGAAGTCAGCGGCGCGTAGGCAAACCACCCAACGTCGGGAGCGCTGCCCGCTCCGTAAAGGCCGTTGCCTCCCAGCACGCTGAAATAAAGAAGTAGTCCACCAAAGGCAGTCATCCAAAAACTGAATGCGTTCAGCCGCGGAAAAGCCATGTCCCGCGCCCCAATCATAAGGGGGATCAGATAATTTGCGAATCCAAACAGGACGGGCATGATCACGAAAAAGATCATGGTCGTCCCGTGCATCGTGAACAGTCGATTGAAGACCTGGGGCGAAACAAAATCGTTGTGCGGGCGAATGAGCTGGATGCGGATAATCAGCGCCTCCATGCCCGCGATCATCAGAAACATCAAGGCGAAGCCGATATACAAAAGGCCCAATCGCTTGTGATCTACCGTGGCGATCCATTCGTGCACGTGATCGACGAAGGGACGAGACCCCACGGTCGTACTCGGCCATGCGATGGACTCAGTCGACATTGGAACTTCTCCTCATGGCTTTAACGAAGCGTCTCCAGGTAAGCGGTTAGCGCGTCCAATTGCTGTTCGCTCAACTGCATCGCCGGCATCAGGGAGCCAGGCTTGATGGCGTTCGGATTTCGAATCCAGAGCCGGAGATTCTCCGGGGTATTTGGGGCCGCACCAGCCGCAATCGTGTCCCGGCTCATCAGATGGGTGAGGTCCGGGCCGAATCGTCCGTCGGCCACCGTGCCCGACACGCGGTGACAATTGATGCAGGCGGTCGTCTCGAATATCCGTTGTCCCTGAGAAACCGCCTCATTTACAGACGCCGGCTGGCGCTGCTGCTCAATCCACCGATCAAATTCATCTTTCGATTGAACGTACACACGCAGCAACATCTTGGCGTGCTGAGTCCCGCAGTATTGCGCACACTGGCCGAGGTAAACTCCGGTCGCCACGGAATCGATCCACATCGTGTTAGGGTGATTGGGAATTAAGTCAGTCTTCCCCGCCAGCCGCGGGACCCAAAAGCTGTGGTCGGTATCGGCGGACAGCAAGTGAATGAATGTCGGTGCCGGATGGACCGGGTCACTCACGGGTATGTGCAGTTCATTTGCAGTTACCACGCCCAGACCTGGATAGCGATATTCCCACCAGAATTGGTGGCCGATCGCGGTAACCACTATTGCATTGCCGGGCGGCGACGCTTTCTGAACGACGGCAATCACTCGTGCTGTCGCCATGACCAATGCGACGACAATGAGAATAGGAATGATTGTCCATGCCAATTCCACTTGATTGCTGCCGTACACCTGGGGAGGTTCTCGGCCGTCGTCATTCGCTCTCTTTCTGAATTTCAAAACGGCGTACAGAAGCAAGGTGAAGACGACTAAGAAAATGGCTCCTGTGACCGCCAGTACAAACAAAGACAGTCCGAAGATCGATTTCGCGGGGGTCGACGCGGGAGCGAAGATGTTGGTCGGGCTTAAGGGCGGAGTGGGGTCTGCAAAAGCTATCCCGGCGCCGCAGATCAAAACGAGAAGCTGCGACATCCGCACTCGCCAGTTACGTGGGCCATTAAATCGCAACTTGATATCCTCAGTTCAGCCGGAGTCGCTTCAGGGCCGATGCCGCGGAGTCCTGGAATCGAGTGTGGAAATCATCGTCCGAGCGGCGGGCGGGACCGCGATTTTTCCTGAGAGCACGATCCGCCTAGCGGGCACTTCTCGTCCGTAGATTTTCCGGTTGGCGCCATTATCGGGACGAATGGTTGATCCCTCGAGTGACACGCCTACAAACGCGCCGCGGGCACGGGAATAACTCAAGATGTCCGCGCGTAAAGTGGCGTCTGTTTCTGCTGAGGCAGTGCGACCGACCGGGCCTGCCGCAGCCGACGCATCCGCACCAAGCTTGACTTTGCTGGTGAGAATTCCGCTCGCGCCGCGCTCGTTCATTACCAGCAGCACAAAGTCCGTGGCCTCGCCCCCGATTTGGAAGCCGAAACTGCCACCCTCCAGAGCCATCATGGAAGGCGCTCCCCACGGTCCTCTGAAATCCTCACCTCGGCGACAGGACATCGCGCCTCGCCCGTAGCTTCCGCCCACAATGAACGCGGCCTTCAAAACAGACGGGAAAACGACCACGCAGTCTGCCTTGTCGAGCAGGTCCTGGGGAATGTCGTCGGGAACATCCAGAATCTCTTTCAGCACGGTGCCGCTGTTCTGCAGGCGGTCCTCATCTTTTTCTTCTCGATCAGCCGCGAAAGCGGAACAGAGAAAAATGGTCAGAACAATCAGCATGCTTGTCAGATAAGTAATGGGTTTCTTCATGATGCCTCTGCTCGCGAAGTTCCTGTCACCGTTTCTTCGCCGATCTTTATCTTCGTAAGTCGACACGGCTGCACTGCGCATCGACCCATGAGGTAAGCGATGCCGAGTGCTTTTCTGCTTTGAGGCATGCAAGGCGTTCGCCAAACTGTCTTTGAGCTGAGACAGCGGTGGGAGCCATCAACTGTAAAAAAACTGCGGCTGGAGAGATCGCTATTTCAACAATACTGCCGGATCCAATGTCGGCAATCGGACACGTGTCCTTCCGTGGTCACAGCGTTTTTAACAGGGGAACAAATCGAACAGACTACCGCAGCCTGGCGGGTGCGTTGCCCCATCGTGGGCCGCGGCGCTTTTGAAACAAAGCCACACCGCGGCCCTGGGTCGGCCAGAGCAACTTCACATGATTCCGTTTGGCACATTTCTGCACAGCACGTTTTCGGCCATCGCGAGCGTGGGGGGGCGCAACCTTCCTGTCGAATATGGCGTCGGCCGCAGCCAATATGCGAAAGAGCCGTCACGGACTATACAAAAGCACAATCAAGTACGACCGGGATCTTGGCCGCAGCCAGCACGGTTATCCCCCATCTGCTGAACTTCCCGTTTGACTTGCGGCGGCCTGGTGTGGAGCGGACACTCTTGCCCTCCCGCCGGCAGAGCCTCAAAACCAGCGGGCAAGAGTGCCCGCTCCACACGGTACACGCAGCCTGGCTACGCAGCCTTATGCGCGGTTATTTCCGCGGGCAACGTGAACTGAAAGATTGCACCCCGACCGGAATTGGGGGCGACCCACAAGCGGCCGCCATGCGATTCGATGATGGAACGGCTGATGGGCAGTCCCATGCCGGTACCCTGGCCCTTGGTGGTATAGAAGACGTCAAAAACTTTCTCGACCTGCTCGGGCTGTAGTCCCCCGCCCGTATCGCCGACCGAGATCAGAAGTTGCGTGCCCTCGGACTGCTGCGACCTGATAGTAAGTTCACCTACTGTTTCCATATCCTTCATGGCTTCGATGCCATTGAGCATCAGGTTCATGAAGACTTGCTGCAACTGGATACGGTCCGCGACGACCTTGGGAAGATCCCCGGCGAGGTCGGAGTGAATCGAAATCGAGTAACGAGCGGCTTCGTTGCGCAGCAGGACAATCATCTCCTGAATGAGTTCATTGACATCGACCAATTCCCGCTGCTGCGTTCCCTTCTTGAACAGCAAGCTGACTCGGCTAATGATTTCCGCCGCGCGGGTTACGTCTTGGATGATTCTCGATGCGGCTTCGCGGGCCTCCGTCACCTCGGGAATATCGCGACCAAGCCATCGCAAGCAGGTCTTAGCGTTGGTTACCGCTGCGGAAATCGGCTGCTTGATCTCGTGCGCCAGGGAAGCGGTCAGCTCGCCCATCGTGGTTACCCGGTTTATGTGCGCGAGATCCGCCTGGGTCTGGCGCAACCGTTCACGCTCTTCACGCGCCAACTTGCGTTCAATGGCGATGCCGGCCAGATGGGTAGCCATTTCCAAGGCTCGATTCTCAGCCGGGCTCGGAGTGCGCGGTTCGCGGTAATACATGGCAAACGACCCTAGCGCCTTGCCCGAATGCTCAAGAATGGGAGTAGACCAACAGGCGCGGAGCCCATGGAGCTCGGCCACTTCTCGGTATGGCTCCCAGAGCGGATCCTGAGCAATGTCGGTAACGACCACCGGCTCTCGGCGGTACATAGCAGTGCCGCATGATCCCGCCTTCGGTCCGATTGAAAGCCCGCTGATGGCATCAATGTAGGATTTGGGAAGACTGGGTGCGGCGCCATGTCGCACGTGTTGCCCGTCGTCGTCGAGGAGCAGGACAGAGCAAAGCAGCCCGGCAAATTGCGCTTCCACCACGAGCACCAACTTCGCGAGTGTTTCCTCCAGCGGAGCATCGCGGGCTATCATCTCCAAAATACGGCTCTCTCCGTCGCGCAGCGCCTCTGCCCGCTTGCGCTCGGTGACGTCCATCATGGTACACACGAATTGCTCTACATCTCCGGATGCGTTCAAAACAGGATGGCCGACCGTGTGAGTGTATTTGAGAGTGCCGTCCGGAAGAACAATTCGGTGTTCCACTTCGTAATCCGACTTTGCACTGATGGCTCGATCTTTTATCTCTTGTACTTCGGCTCGATCCTCCGGATGAATGCGTGGCAGCCGGTCTTTCCAAGCTGACAGGCCCTGTTTCGGATCAAAGCCATAGATGCGATACCATTCTTCGGAGAGATACAGGGCATCCCATCCTGGAACAAGCCAGGCCCCACTCCCTGTGTGCGTGAGTCTCTGCGCTTCTGCTAGGTACGCCTCTCTCTCCCGAAGCGTCCGCTCCGTCTGCTTTGCTGCAGTGACATCCGTCACCGCTCCCACGAATTCAAAGGTCCCCGACTCATCATTGGTTGAGGGATGACCCACGACTCGAACGTATTTCACCGAGCCATCCGGCATCAGCAGCCGATGTTCAACATCAAAAGCCTTCCTGTCCCGTGCTGCCCGATCGATCGTTTCTTGGGCGAAGGTTCTGTCTTGGGGATGGGTTCTCTGCAGTATGAGTTCCAACGTTGGCGGGTGGGCTGGATCGCAATCAAAAATTCGAAACGTTTCATCGGACCAGACGATATGGCCGCTGGAAACACTCCAGCCGAAACTACCGGTGTGGCTCACCCTCTGTGCTTCAGCTAAATACGCTTCGCTGCGCAGCAGCGCGTTTTCGGCGCGCTGCCGTTGAAATACCTCCTTTGTCAGTTCTCTGTTGACCGTCGTCAGTTGGCTGGTGCGTTCTATGACCCGTTGCTCCAGTTCCGCATTCAACCGCTTGATTTCGGCCTTCGCTTGCTTGTGCCCCGCGGTTTCGATGACGTCCCAGTTCCCTCGCCGCTGGGTTATCGCAAACTGGTGCGTGCGCACCACATCGAGAATCTCCGCAGCTCCACATGCGGCGAGCGGGTAGGTGCATAACACCGCCAGGCGCTGATTGGCGACAGCCTGGTTGAGGGATTCTTCGTATTCACAGAAATCCTTCCAATCCTTTTTTTCAAGCCACGCAGTATCGCCGGTTACCCTTACGCCGGCGTATCCTCTGGCTGATGCGCCCGCCAGCTTCTCATTCCAGCCGCGTATCACTCGATTGAGATCAAACACTCCATCCTGCAAATACCAATCGCGAGCCGCGACAATCTCTATGCTCTGGTCAGCCAAGTATCGATCGAAGTCAGGGATGGCTCGTTGCAATGCCTGTTTTGCGTCTTTCACGGTAAGAGGTTCGGCAACTACCCACAAGCAGAACTCCTGCCCGTCCAATCCAGCTTTACAGTAGGAGACCGCTGTCTCGAGGAGATCCGCCGGTGTCTCGTAGAAGAGACAGAAGTGTGTTCCCCAAGGCATGTCGCCGACGACGTCGACCCCGGTTTTCCGAGTCTCGGTTGTATTCACGGCTACCTCCTATTTTTCATCTGGGCACGGCTGAGTAGTAATGGCGAGCGGAAGCGCAGCATACCCGCTGCTCAGAATCAGGGATAACCTCATTGATGGAAAGCTCCCCAGAGCCACGGCACCCCCTGGATCGCGCTGAAGCACATTTTAGACAAGCATAGCCCCAACAGTTCAGGCTGACAATCACGTTCGACCGTAGATGGAGAGTGAGATCGGTCTAACCAACCCTGGTTCATGCTCATTTTTGCAAAGCCGGAAAGACGGTCCTACTTCCTTGCCCAGGAAGTCGAGAACGTTTTGGGTCGTACATCCGGAGCAAAGATCGATCCAGCGCAGCCGGCCACCACCAGCAGAAGGCTGACCACCATCAGCAGAAGGACAGCAGATGCGAATGTCCAGGCCAGTCTTAGTGTGAATGCTTCAAGCTTCACACTGTTCGGGCGCCTCGGTTTTTTCTCCATGTCGTCAGTGGCGTTCTCCGCGAAGGATAGCGCGATCGCTGGGAGTTCAATTACTGCGTAGGTTTGTACCTTCATGGATATCCTCTTTCCGATGAACGCATTGCAAAACCAGTTCCAAATGCTCGCGGCTTCAATTCCAGGCGTCTCCTTTCAATAGAAAAAGTCCGATTGAATAAGAAGCCCCGCCTGTAGACTTCTCGGCAGGGCTGCTCGCAAAAGAACACGAAAATGTTGATATTCCCGGACTGGGTGAGGGAGCTACATGCCACTCTGCTCAAAGAGCAATGATTCTTTGTTATGACCGAAATCGATCTCTTTGAGCGTTTTGGCATTGGCCTTGGTTGCGTCAGTCACGATGTCGTCTTGAGTCACATGGGCGTCATTCGTCTTCAATGTTCCCGGTGCCGTGGCAACAGTCTTTCCGTTGCGCACGAAATTCACTTGTACCTGCGGGCCGGTTCCTTGCCACTCGACCTTGTAGCTGCCTGGTTCTAGTTGAGTGCCACCGACCTGTATGGAGTCAGAAATCTCTAACGAGTGCTGATTCTTGTCCCGTGCAAAAGCACTCGCTGTGAACAGTAGAGCGAGCATCGATAAAAGTGCCATGTACTTCATTTGTTTCATTTGGAACATTCTCCTTTGAAAAGCTAAGCAGTTTTCGCCCCCTGATGAGAGGAGACCGCTAACTCAGACATTGAATGTCTTTCCCAATAGATGCCGATCGATTGATCGAAGGTGCAAGAATGATCGTTTCCCGGTGTAGACATGCGTAAATCTTTGTAACGATTTCATTGGGAAGAGGTTCTACCCGCGTGTCCGCAGGTTGACAGCTCGCTGCGCTTACGAAAGAAGACGCCGATTTCGATGGCATGCAGAATCGGGTGCGGCGGAGGGATTGAGCTCGATTCGAAACCAAACGCGGAAAGAAGCAAAGGCACGCGATCAGAGTTCAGCCCATCGAGAACGCATTTTTGGCACAACCGATGGGCTCACTCAAGAGAAGAAACGCAGCTTGGCCCTCCAGAATTACTTGCTTAGCGAGTAGTGAAACTCCTGACAGGACTTTTCACACCATCGCGCGTGCCGTCCGCCTCCACCGAATCGACCTTGTAGTAGTAAGTCGTCTGGGGCTGAAGCCCTTGGACACGTACACGGAATACCGTGTAGGGATGGTTACGATTCAGCCGGATGTGGGATTTCGCGGTCTCGCTTAGGTTCTTTGGATCCGTGCCGAAGGTCACCATGCCGAAATGCTCATCGCTACCTCCGGGATTATTGCTAGTCCACCGGATAATGGCCCAATTGCTGTACGCCGTTTCCAGTGACGGTCCCTGGGTTATCTGGATATGAGCAGCCTTGCTCTTGGGGGGCAGCTCTTCTGTAGCCTTGTAGGGATTCGCCTGACCCGCGAATGCGATAGGCCACAGCATCACGGCCATAGCGGGAACGACGACTCTCACAAGAAATCCGTTCATGTGCAGAACCTCCGAATCGATTTGTCTGGTAACAAAAATAGCGATCGAAGGCGCATGGAGTGTGCTCCATGCGCCTTCGTATTTCCCTTTACGGCAATCGTGCGCCGAGTCCTTTTCGCAACTCTTCCTCCGAAAGGATCGTGCTGTTTCCTTGAGTGGAAGCGTTGCCGCCGGTCATACAAGTTCCGGTGTAGGTGTTGATATCTGGGTACGGTGTGGTGTACCCATCGGTGAGTGTCTTCATGAATGCGACGATCTGGTTCTCCTCCTCGTCCGTTAAGCCGAGTTTCCCGACCGTCATGTCCATGTTTTGCGGGACTTCGGGTGAAGGCCAGCAATTTACTTTCTCAACCGTTCCTGCCGGGCAATGTCCACTCTCTACGGCAAAGGGATACACGTCCCGTGTGTTGTAGAAGTGAACCAGTTGCTTCAGGCTCTTGATGTAGCCATTGTGGAAGAACTCCTTCTGGAAGTAGGGTCCGGGAGCATCCGTACCGCCGGTGCACTGAGGTGGTACAAGGGCCACGTCACGTGCGGTCATGGTCTGCATCTGACCGTCGGACGTGGGCGCAAACTGCGTCCAACTCGAATTCGGATTGGCAGCAGTTTCGTAACCGCTCCTGAGAAATTCGCCCAACCCAAAATCGGTATATGTAAAGCCTGCGGGGTTGAGCGTAAATCCGAAGGAATCCGGCGTGCTCTCGTAAAGAATCGCGACTCGGGGATTCTTCGGCAAACCGAGATTGGACGAACCGAAGCAAGTGAAGACTGGGGTTACGTCGGCGGCCACGCCTGTGTCCACCGCGCCCAAGCTGGTTGGAGCTGGGGCGGTTGATCTTCCGTCCAGATGGCAGGCGTTGCAGTTGCCCTTGCCTCTGAACAGATCGTAGCCGGCTTTTTCCTCCGCTGTCAGTGTGTACTTGTTCGCCAGAAAGGCGTCGAATTTCGACGTGAACGGGCTGACGGACAAACTTTTTTCGAATGCGCTAATGGACTGCGCCCAGTGTTGGTAAACGTTATTCGCCTTCGTGCGGTCGTCAGGGCTTAGCATGACGGGCGTGGCGCTCCCGCCAAGTATCGAAGCCCCAATCGGGGTTGCGCAGATGGATGCAGTGTTTGGTGGGAAACTGGACGGGAACGAGTCCGCGCCCCACACTTCTTCAAACAGGGACCGGTAGGGGGCGAGGGAGAGCTTGTAGGCGATGCAAGCAATATCAGGGTTACCCATTTCTGCAGGATCGAGTGGGGGACCCTGTGCCTGCTCACCAGCGGGATCCCTTAACAAATATCCGGTCGCGCGTGAATCAAGAAATTTCCGCCAAAAAAAGCGCCCTGGGTGGCGTTGTATTGCAGCGGGGGAAAGTTGTTGGAATACGTGTATCTCTGCGCTGTCCGCTTACCGGCCCGATAACGGTCCGTTCCGGGATACGCGACCATCGTCAGATTCACTGACGGAATCGGTCCACTGAAGGCGGTATACGGCATGTGGCAAGACGAGCAGGCGGTATTCTCGAAAGGCGAGATGCTCTTGTCGTAATTCATGAGCTTGCCGAGTATTTCGACCGAGGCCACTCCGGTGCCCTTAAGTATGGGCGGGTTACCCGTCGGAACCGGGGGCGTTAGAGCGTGCCACTGTCGAATCGCTTCGGCTTCGATGAAATCCACTTCGCGTTCCACCCGGGCTAGCTCCGAATTCAAGTTGGTCGGCAGAATTCCAGTGGGATACGGGTCGTAAGGCGGAGGCATGGTTGTGGCTTGTTGACCGTGGGTGACCAAGGCGACGCTTAGAGCTACCAAGCAAACTATGGCTCCGAGCGCTATAGATTTAAGGCGCATGGTATTCCTCCTCAGGGTTTTACAGCTCAGATCTTCAGGTGATTCAGGAGAGGACGGGTGGTAGGCGGAAGGCTCTTCAAAGGCATGGTTGTGCCTCCTGTGACTGAAATTCAATTTTTCAGTTGTGCGCATAAAACGGGTGATTGAGCCCAGTGGTACAGGGGGCGTGCAACAAGAACATCCACCCGGCCAAACATGAGGAGACGCCACGGGCCTGCTAGATCCAGTGTGCACCGTAAAAATTAGCTACTTCTAACCCGAGAAACTCGGGGCTTGCAATACTGTTCTTGCCGTATTTACTAAGCCTTTAATAACGCTCAAGGTATAACGTGATAATTAGGTTGAGGGAGTTGATTACCGGAACGGCGTTCCTTTGTTCTTGTCTGGCGAACTGCGTCAGGGTGACTTCGTTGCCCGAGCCATCGGGCGCTGCTTAACGTTGCTGCTACGTCTAACGGGATGCTTGACCCCACACCACTGTGATTGCAGGAGCTTCGCTTACCACACGCCTCTAGGGAGTAGTCTCGAAACCTGCCACTTCTTCCATCCGCCGCAGCACGGCGGAGAAATCCTTCTCGTCGTTGTCAGTCAATTCCTCGGAGTTTACGCAAAATGCGGCTTCTGTCGCAGGCATAGGGATGTGCTCTTTTGCCGCCGCCTTTAGAATCAATTGAAAATCTTTATTCATCAGCCGCAGAGGAAATTGCGGGCTGTAATCGTTGACTGCCGCTCTTGCCAGCTTGCCTACGTGAGCCGGTGCGATTACAGCTGTCTTCGATAACACTTCGAGCAACCGTTCGCGATCTAGGCCAGCTTTCTCCCCAAGAACCACGGCCTCAGCGATCGCCTGCATGCCAACCCCCAATAGCGTGTTGACGACCAACTTCATCGCCGTTCCTGATCCAGGGTCGCCCAGCAGGAAATACTGCTTTGCGATGGACTGGAAGATCGGCTCAGCGGCGAGGAACAGTTCGCAGTTGCCGCCCGCCAGCAGCGTCAGAATGCCTTGCTCGGCGGCAGGAGTGCTGCCCGAGATAGCGACGTCCAACACTTCGATGCCACGTTGCGCCCCAAGTCTATGCAGTTCGCGTGAGGTCTCTGGAGAGATCGTACTCATCTCGAGCACGACGGTTCCGGTCTTGGCTCCGGCAAAAACTCCTTCAGACCCGGTATAGACGCTGAGCACCGCCGCATCGTTGGTCAGGCAGGAAAGAATCACATCGGCGGTTTGCGCCAGTTCAAGAAGGCTCTTGGTAACGATACCGCCCCGTGCAGCCATGGCCTCCGCCTGGGTGACATCCAGGTCGTATACCGCGAGTTGGTATCCATGATCAAGCAGGCGTTGTGCGATCCGGCTTCCCATGTTGCCAAGGCCAACGAATCCGAGTTTTGCTCGATCTGCAGTAAGAAGCTTCATAGATTTTTCCTTCAAGTGTTGAAGCATCGCCCCAGACAGACGTTCGAGACGCTTGGTGCAAAAGGGTAGCGCCGTGAGAAGAGAGGATGAAACGTTCTCGCTGTCATGCTGCTCCTCTCACGGATCGCTTTTGGGCGTGCTGCGTCCGGATGAGCACATTGCGTTCCAAACCGCGTCTCACGATTCGGGCGCAAGGTACCGTGGGTTCAGCCGTTTAGGTGCCAACCGTATTTTCTGGGAATTTGCAGAGTGAAAATGCCGACAGGAGTGTGTCCCCATATTGACATCTGATACGTTTGCGTCTACTTCGTTTTCATCGGTGAATGCGTCCTGTCTTCGTGCCTTGAGGACTTCAAGAACAATCGTTTTAAATAAGAAAGGCGGCCCCTGAGCGGGCCGCCTGAGAGGAGCAGTGCGATATCAGAAGGTTAGACTTCCCTTGAATTGAATCAGTCGTGGGGAAGCATCGCCGCCCAGGAACGAACCCAAGATGCTGGTTGGGGTGTTGACCGTACTAATGATCGAGCCAAAGTTTGGGTTGGAGATATCGCCTTCGGGCTGATCAAAGTTGGGGTGGTTGAAGAGGTTGAAGAATTGCGCTCCAATGCCGAGCTTTGCCGCCTCCCAGTGCGGGACCTTGAAATTCTTCATTACCGTGAAGTCGGTGTCGAAGTATTTCGGTCCATAGAACTGATTGCGCCGCTGGATGCCAAAGCCGGTGCTGGTCGGCGAGAACATGGCGCTCGTGAGACATGGTTTGCTGACCGCGCTGGAACTGCAGGACGAAGGCGCTCCGCCAAGGTAGTTCGCGAAGACGAACGCACCATTACCACTTAGGTTTCCACCGTAATTAAACGCAGCCAGGTTGCCGGTTTGATTTCCGTCTACCACCGTGAAGGGTAAGCCGCTCCGCGCGAAGATGGTTCCTGAGAAGACCCATCCCTGCAAGGCGACCTTCGGTCCCTTCCAATACGGCGCATTCCAGACATAGCTCAGGCTGAAATAGTGTCGCGTGTCATAGTCCGCGCTGCCGTAGTTATAGCGCCGCAGGTTGAAGGGATCTTGGGGCGACAGCACGCTGATGTTGGTCAGCAGTGTGTATTGCAGAAATCCGGCGTTGGAAACTTCATCCAAGGCGTGACTCCAGGTGTAATTCGCCTGCACCTGCAGGGAAGTGAATTGGCGTTTCGCAGTGAAACTCAAACCGTTATAGTTCGAGACGGCCGGGGTGGATACTTCGGTGATGGTTCCGAAGCGAGGATCGGTTGGCGCGAGGGGCAGATCACCAAAACCGGTGGGATAGTAGGCATTCAGGCCGGCGTTCTGGCTGGCCTCATGGACGCCGTGATTGCCGACGTAGTTGACGGCAACGCTGCTTCTTGCGCCCAGCGGCTGTTCGACCTGAAGATTCCACTCCTCGTACTGCGGAGCGATAATGCGGTGGGCCGCGTTGTAGAACGACGGTGGCACGAACAGAGGATCTTGCTGCTGGATCTGACCCAGAGTTTCGCCCGCATAGTAGCCCGTCAAGAAAGAGGCATTCGCCTTTGATGCCAGAGATGCCTGGTTGCCGGTCACGCCTGGCGCTAACGCGCCCGCCCCTGTTACAAACAGATTGTTCAGCGGAGCATTGTTCAAGAGGTAATCGGCAATGGTGGCAGGGAACATGTCGGTAAACAGACCGAAGCCGCCGCGAATCACCGGCCCGGCCGAACTAAACGGAGACCAGGTAAATCCGGCACGCGGCTGCCAGCTGACATTGGTATAAGTTCCCAATGCCTTATGCAGGCCGGTCTGGATGGTCTGGTTGTACGGGGTGTTGGCGTTGTGGGAGATGTCGAGGAAGTTGTTTGCCAGGCGCGCGAAGCAGTTGGTCTGGCACACCGGGTCGGAGTTATGGTCGCCCCGCAATGTAAGTGTGACTTTTAAGTTGGGACGAACGCTCCATTCATCTTGACCGTAAAAGCCCAGGCCATAGACAGCTACCGGCTGCGTGGGACGAGTCGAGAAGTTCTGCGCATAGCTGACTCCATTCCCGTTGTAGAAAGTCGTCAGATCGTCTCCGAGACTGTACCCGATGGTGCCGGTGCCGGGAGAGTAGTCCGTCACATCATCGCGATGGAAGTTGATACCAACCTTGAGCGTGTGGTTGCCTTTCACTTTAGAGAAATCGTCGATAATCCCGTACTGGGTTACATTGCGCCCCTGTGGCCACAGATTGAGATCAAACCCCAAAGAGGAAAAAGCATTTCCACTGAAGCTAAGGCGATTGGGAATCAATGCCGTTGCGGCGGAAAGGCTGCTGGTGGAAAATATCGCGCTGTACCATGAACCCGAAAGGATGAACTGGTTCACTGCAGTGCTTCCAAACGAGTGTGTCTCTTGCAGCTGTCCTTCGTACTGTGGCTGCACACTCTGAGCGTCGAATTTAGGACTGATAGGATCCGTGTAGGTAGCCTGCAGTCCGTGATCGGTGCGGAAGTGGATAAAAGCCCGGTCATTGTTGCCGAAGTTCTGGTCGACGCGAGCGGTCAAGAGCCACTCGTTAGTCTGATTGCCAGCGGTGGACTGGAACTGCAGCGCACAAGGAATTGCTGCTGAACCTAATCCTGCGAAGCTGCCGCAACCGTCGCCTGCATTGGGGACCGTGCCTGGAGGTAAGACATCTTTGGCGTTCTTGGCTCCTGCCGCATTGTTCCATAACGAGAACAAACTTTCGTAGAAGGGGATCGAAGCCGGTTGTGGTAGCAGGTGAGTGAGAGTGGCCGCCTGGTACTGTGGGCTGGGAATGTTGACTTTCGCGCTGGTGGGAAGCAAGACCCGCAAGCCTTCCGTGTTGATAAAAAAGAAGGTCTTATCTTTTCGAATCGGTCCGCCCAGCGATGCTGCCCACTCGTTAACATTGTCAAAGGCACGAGGCGTGCCGGTCTGGTTGTTGAAGAAGTTGTTGGCATTCATCGCCCGTCCGTTCCACCAATAGAGCGCATTCCCATGCCAATGGTCGGACCCGGATTTTGTAATGTAATTGACGTTGGCGCCCGCCAGGCCTCCGTACTGGCCCGAGTAACCATTGCTGACGACGGTCGCTTGATCGATGTCATTCTGCCCGAGCAGCAGATTCGTCGCTCCGCTATTGTTAAGGTTCAGGAACGGATCGTTCTCGTCCATACCGTCCACCGTAAATAGGTTTGAGGTCGCTGGTAATCCGAAAGTAGAGGAGTTGCCGTATCCTCCCTGGGTGTTCATCACCGCTCCGGGAGAAGTCTGCACGATATAGCTCAAGTCATTGCCGGGGTTCGGGACCTCGGCAATCTGTTCCGACGAGAACGAAGTGGTCAAATCCGCAGTTTGGCTTTGGACAACATCCCCGCTGGCGTTCACTTCAACCGTTTGAGTCGTAGACGCAAGTTGTACTCGGACATTCAACGTCGTGGTTTGCCCGACCGTGACCGAAGCGGTTTTTTCGGTGACCTGGAAATTGGGAGCAGAAACCGAGACTGAGTAATCTTCGGGGCCTAACAAGGAGAACCGGTAACTGCCTTGTTCGTTGGTAGTGTGGGTCTGAGTGGCGCCCGTGGAATTACTTTTCAGCGTGACTTGGGCGTTCGCGATTGCCGCCCCAGAGGGATCAGAGACGATCCCTGTAATGTCACCCGAGGTGAGTGATTGGCATACCGCTGCAGTTGTCGAAAGCGCAGCAAGCAGACAGGTCAAGACACAGAGCAACAGAAAACGGCTGGACATAAACGACAGGGCCTCCCAAGAGAATGTGGTTGCGGTTGTCGAACATCACCTCTCCATCACTACAGGTGACTTGCACACGCCCTGGGCAGGTCTTTGGAAGATTGTGTTCGAAACGTTGCGGATTATTGCAATTGCATCTCCACACCAGTTCTAAGACCGACAACAGGCGGAGGCTTGTGTTTACATCAAATTTCGATCGGGAGCTTTGCTCTGCGGAAATTAATTTCAGACGCCGTGTCCATTGACCGACGCGTTGGCGATGGGCTCGTCACGCAGACTTCTCAGTCCGGCGCGACGGGGGCACGAATGATTGCTGAACGGAGTGCGCTACACCTGGAGACTTGCTATCGAAGTCGGATTGCGAGACGCGGTGTCGCGTGCAACCGTGGAGATCAGGGCAACGGCCGATGCTGGTGTACGCGTAATACGATCCCCATTGCAATGGGAGTCTCGCTCCAGCAGCCTTCTACGGGCGATCGGAGCCAACAAACCGTACCCGGTCAGACTCTCTTCACCGGGATCCCACCAATTCGCGCACCTCGGACAGGTCTTCGAATTCTTCTTTAGTTAAGCCGAGTGAAGCTGACACAACATTCTGCTCGAGATGTTCGATCGAAGATGTCCCGGGAACGGGCAGCATGATCGGAGACCGCCGCAACAACCAGGCCAGCGCTACCTGGGTGGGGCTCGCACTGTGCGCTTTCGCAATCCGGTTCAGTACTTCCCCCGCAACTTGTCCAGCTGCGAGTGGGAACCAGGGAATAAACGCGATCCCGTTGCGCTGGCAATATTCCACCACGTAATCCCATTCGCGGTCGGCAAAGCTGTAACGGTTCTGCACCGAGACAATCGGAACGATTTTGCGGGCTCGCTCGATGTGCTCCTGTGTGACATTGGACAATGCGACCAGGCGAATCTTTCCTTCGTTTCGCAGTTCAGCCAGCGTTTCCACTGAAGCATCGAAGGACACAACGGGGTCGGGAATGTGCAGTTGGTAAACGTCGATTCGGTCCAGCCGCAGCCTCTTGAGGCTGCCTTCAATCGCTTTCCGAAGGTGAGAGGGGGTTGCATCGTGAGTCCACTGGTTGGGGCCGGGACGATTCCAGCCTCCCTTGGTCGCAATCACCAAACCACGAGGGTAGGGAAACAAAGCCTCGGCAATCAGTTCCTCGTTTACATACGGCCCGTAAGAATCCGCAGTGTCGACGAAATTTACGTCGAGCGCGACGGCGCGGCGGAGAACCTCGAGCGCAGCCTTCCGATCTTTCGGCGGGCCCCAAATGCCTTCCCCCGTAAGACGCATTGCTCCATAACCGAGACGGTTGACGGAAAGCTCTCCGCCCAGCGAAACCTGGCCAGCCAGGCGTGCAGAAATATTTTTCTTATTCATGATTGACCTCGATGATTCTGATTAAAATTGTGCCACTACTTGGATGCTGTGCCGTTCTCTTCGGGACCATGAGAATTCTTAAGCGATTTCAGATAAGCGACAAGCTGCCATCGTTGCCGCTCGGACAGCGCGCTCCACGACGGCATCCCCTTGTCGGGGGCTCCGGTTGTAATGAACCAGAACACTTCTCCGTCCGACGCCGATTGTGTGGGGCCTTGGGCTAGAGCCGGCATCGCTCCACTTCCTTGCGCGTGACTTCCGTGACAAGAACGGCAGTTCGTTGCGTACACCCTTGATCCGGCTGCGACTGCAGACGATTGTCCGGCATACGGATTTTTCAAATGAACGCTGGACGGAGGCGCTTCGTGAAACTGCGCATCCTGCGCGTGAAGCCAAATAGCGAGAAAGATCCACATAATGGCCAATGCTAGTGCAGTGAGAAATGATGATCGGGAACTGCGTTTCAAAGATTATCCTCCGGCTGCGGCCCATCCTCGGCAAATTCAATACGTACTGCCAGCGCTGGACGAGCCTCAGCCATGCTTGAGCAGGAGCAACTCGCTTGCCATTGGTTCGTGCGCGTCTCCGTGCAACATGCGACCGCCTCGTGCTGGCCTCGTGACCGCGGCTCAACACTTGAGTCGAAATGCGGACATCCTAGGCTCAAACTCTGGTTGCCGTTGTGCGAAACTCGAATGAACGGTAGTTTTCGTCTCCAGCCGCGGATGCCATGCGTGGCACGCGGAATGCTGTCGGGCATCGGAAGGAGCAGAGAATGGTCAAGCTCAAAGTAAATGGGATAGATCGGAGCTTCGAAGGTAGTCCCGACATGCCCCTCCTGTGGTACCTGAGGGACGTCCTGGGGCTGACGGGAACCAAGTTCGGCTGCGGCATCGCCCTGTGTGGCGCCTGCACCGTTCATAAGAACGGCGAAGCCATCCGGTCGTGCGTTACACCGGTGAGCGCGGCGGCGGGTAGCGAGATCCGTACGATTGAAGATCTGGGCGCGAACGGGCTCCATCCCGTGCAGGAAGCCTGGATGCAGGTGAACGTCCCGCAATGCGGATACTGTCAGTCGGGACAGATCATGCAGGCCGCCTCTTTGCTGAAGAGCACTTCTCATCCCACAGACCAGCAAATCGATGACGCCATGGCCGGCAACATCTGCCGCTGTGGAACCTACAACCGCATTCGCCAGGCGATCAAGCTGGCGGCGGAGAAATCCGCATGACTCAAATCGAAAATGTAAGCCGCCGGAAGTTCCTCAAGGGAGTGTTCGGGGCCGGAGCGCTCATCCTCTCGGTGCGCTATATCCCACCGATATGGGCACAGGGGCCATCGACAGACGGTCAAACCGATGCGGACCGGGCAGCCTTGCACCCCAATGTGTTTGTGGGAATTCAGCCGGATGGAACCGTCTACATTGTGGCGCACCGATCAGAGATGGGAACGGTGATTCGCACATCGTTGCCTCTTGTCCTGGCCGACGAACTCGATGCCGATTGGAAGCGGGTGAAGATCGACCAGGCGATTGGCGACAAGCGATACGGAGACCAGAACACAGACGGTTCGCAATCTGTGAGGCGCTACTACGACACCATGCGACAGTGCGGCGCCGCGGCTCGCTTGATGTTGATCCAGGCGGCGGCGCTGCAGTGGAATGTTCCTGCGTCGGAGTGTTCCACCGAATTGCACGCGGTGGTTCACCCAGCCACGAACCGGCGCGCAGAGTACGGTGCACTAGCCTCGCAAGCGGCTCGACTTACCGTGCCCCAGAAAGAAGAGCTCCAGCTAAAAAAGTCCTCGGAATGGCGGTACATCGGGAAGGGAATGACCAGCGTTGATCTGGAGAAGCTCTGCACCGGCAAGGCCATGTATGGAATGGACGCGCGCGTGGATGGCATGGTCTACGCATCGATCGAGCATCCCCCGGTCTTCGGCGGGAAAATAAATACCCTTGACGATCAAGAAGCGCTGAAGGTTGCAGGCGTGCACCAGACCGTTCGCATCAATCCGTTCAAACCGCCCGCTGCCTTTCAGCCTCTGGGCGGGGTTGCCGTCATTGCAGACAATACCTGGGCTGCGTTCCAGGGACGCAAGAAGCTAAAGATCACATGGGACAACGGGCCGAACGAATCTTACGATTCCGTCGAATACAAGAAAGAGCTCCGAGAAACCGCACACCAGCCAGGGAAGCTTATCCGCAGCGTGGGCGATTCTGACAAAGAGTTCCCGACGGGAAATAATGTAGTGGAAGCCGATTATTACGTCCCACTACTGGCGCACGTGCCAATGGAGCCGATGGTGGCGCTGGCGGAATTCAAGGACGGGAAAGTCACAGCTTGGGTACCCACCCAGAATCCTCAAGCCGTGCAGGCGATCGTCTCTTCGGAACTGAGCATTCCGGTCCAGGATGTAATTTGCCACGTTACATTGCTGGGCGGCGGGTTCGGAAGAAAATCTAAGCCTGACTATGTTGCCGAAGCCGCGGTCTTATCCAAGAAGCTGGGCCGTCCGGTAAAGGTTGTGTGGACCCGCGAGGACGACGTCAAGTTTGATTATTACAACGCAGTGGCTGCGATGTACATGAAAGCGGCCGTCGACGAGAAAGGGAAGCCGACCGCGTGGCTGCAGAGATCCGTGTTTCCTCCCATCACTTCTACCTTCAATGTCAACGCCGTTTATGGCGATCCGCCGCATCTGGCGCAGGGTTGGACTGATCTCCCCTACGACTTACCCAACATACGCATCGAGAACGGTCCCGCGCGCGCTCATGTCAGAATCGGATGGCTGCGATCCGTAGCCAACATCTATCATGCTTTCGCAATCCAATGCTTCACCGATGAATTGGCGCATCGCGCCAATCGCGATCCCGTGGAGTATATGCTCGATCTGATCGGACCGCCTCGAACGTTGGATTTCACCAACGTTAACTATCCGAACTATGGTGCGGATTACAAAACGTATCCGTGGGAAACCGGGCGCCTGCGGAACGTCATCGAAGTCGTCGCAGACAAATCCGGCTGGACCAAAAAGAAGAGCACAAAGGGCCACGGTTTTGGATTTGCCGCCCATCGCAGCTTCCTGACTTACGTGGCGACAGTGGTTGAAGTCGAAGTGACAGACGACGGCGAGATCCGCATTCCTCGAGTCGATACAGCGCTGGATGCGGGAATCGTCGTCAATCCGGAGGCCGTGCGCGCCCAATTCGAAGGCGCGGTGGTTTTTGGCACGAGCATCGTGCGCACCGGAGAGATCACTGCCAAGAACGGCGTGATCCAGCAATCCAATTTCAACGACTATCCCGTGGCTCGAATCGACGAGGTCCCGGCGCAGACGAATGTCTACATTACGGGAAGTTCCGCGCCGCCTGCCGGAATCGGAGAGCCCGGAGTTCCCCCGTTTGTCGCCGCATTCTGTAATGCGATTTTCGCCGCCACCGGCAAGCGAGTTCGCGATTTGCCGCTCTCGAGCAATAGCCTTTTCGCATAAAGTTGCGGAGTGCGACTCCGCAGGGGGCTCTCTATGACTTTCGATGACAACGATCCCATGGGATCCTTCTCTAATCCTTTCAATCAGTCTCCGTTGCTAGACGGCGCGAATCAACATTCCGGTCTCAACCGGAGAGAGTTTGTCGGCATGGCTGCCGCATCGCTGCTGATGGCCGGAGGGCTGAGCGGAAACGTAGAAAACGATCGCAAGAATGGGATTCCATATCGACCGCTGGGCCGCAGCGGTGAAAAGGTATCGCTGATTGGGCTCGGCGGGTATCACCTGGCTCGACAGAGCACTACGGAAGAGAGCGTTCGCATCATTCGTACAGGAATCGATGAAGGAATTAATTTTCTGGATAACTGCTGGGACTACAACGGAGGGGAGAGCGAAATTCGTATGGGCAAGGCTTTGCGCGACGGTTATCGGCAAAAGGCTTTTCTGATGACCAAGCTCGACGGCCGAACCAAGACCGCTGCATCCGCCCAACTCGATGAATCGCTGCGGAGATTACAGACCGATCACGTTGACTTACTCCAGTTCCACGAAGTGATTCGCGATTCTGACCCAGACCGGGTTTTTGCCCAAGGTGGCGCGTTGGAGGCTGTGCTCGAAGCCCAGAAAGCGGGCAAGGTCCGTTTCATCGGCTTCACCGGGCACAAGAGCCCGGACATTCATTTGAAGATGCTGGCCACGGCTTCAAAGCACGGATTCAAGTTCGATGCTGTGCAGATGCCTCTTAACGTGATGGACGCTCACTTCAACAGTTTCGAAAAGAAAGTTCTCCCGGTTTTGACTGAGAACCGCATTGGTGTACTTGGCATGAAACCCATGGGCGACCACTTCATCCTTGAGAGCAAGACGGCTACACCGACCGAGTGTCTCTATTACTCGATGAACCTTCCCACGAGTGTCGTCATCACGGGCTGCGATTCAATGACCATCCTTCAGCAGGCTCTCCAGGCCGCCCGCACTTTCCAGCCGATGGACTCTTCCCAGGTTGCAGCTCTCTTGGCAAAAACCTCAAAGGCTGCGGAGGCCGGCCAGTTCGAACTCTACAAGACCAGTCACCACTTTGACGGCACGTACGCCAATCCACAGTGGCTCGGCTAAGAGATAGATGGTCTGAGACGTCTGTCCCGCGCCTGCACCGCTAGGCGATCCTCATTTCTTCGGTTGATTGCCTTACTTTCAGTAATACATCTCAGGCGGGCCCTTGTACTCCTGAAGAGCATTTCCGCCGTCGATGATGATCACTTGACCGGTGATATAGGAGGCAGATTCGGTTGCGAGAAACGCGATCGCGGCAGCGACCTCGTCAGGGCGACCGGGCCGGCCGATGGGAGTATTTCTGCCCGCGATGATTTCATGCTCGGTGGAGGACGCGGTTTCGATCCAGCCGGGAGCAACGGCGTTCACTGTGATTCCCTTGCGGGCAAGTTCGAGGGCGAGACTGCGCGTCATGCCAACCATGCCGGCTTTCGCCGCGCTGTAGGCGGTCTCGCGAGGGTTGCTGACGACGGGGCCCGTGACTGAAGAAACATTGACGATGCGTCCGTAATTCGCCGCCAGCATGAAGGGCAAAACGGCCTTCGTGACGTTGAAAGCTGTTTTGAGATTGAGGGCAATGCTGTAATCCCATTCCTTTTCCGAAAGTTCTGCCAGAGGTAACGAGGCGGTCTCGGTCGGATTGCCAATCTGACTCATCCCGGCATTGTTGATCAGAATGTCCAGCCGTCCGTAGCGGGCCAGAACCTCACGCACCAGTTCCTGAGTGCGGGCGTGATCCCGCAGATCAGCAGGCAATGCAAAGACCTCGGCTCCCTCTGCGGCGAGTTCGCGGGCGCGGGCTCCAATTCTTTCAGTCGTGGAAGTGATTGCGATTGTCGATCCCTGTTGCGCCAGCAAGCGAGCGGTTGCAAAGCCGATTCCCTGCGGGCTGCCCGCACCAGTAACGAGGGCCACTTTTCCGGAAAAGTTCATCGCTTCGATTTCTTTCATCGATTGGACTGCACTGACAGCTGCAGCCAGATACCAGATGCGGCATTCTTCTTCCGAACGTCGCCAGTCGCGCCTCGAGCAGGGCGCAATTGTATCGAAGCGCATCACGGTGGTCAAAGTCGCCGCCCTGCGCAACGCGTCAACCTGCTGAACACTTCGTCAAGCCCGTTGCGCTGTCGAAAAACCGGAGCCGCGCTTGCTATTGTGATCGTGCGTAATAGCCAGTTCTGGCACGCACGAGTAGTGGCGACACGCTCTTGGGAAGGAGCGTCAATTTGACTTTGATCTTCCGCCACTTGCCATCATTTTTCGGGCTGCTCGGACTGTAGGCAAGCACATACTGGTTGCGGAGCTCAACCCCGATATGTTCCGTGATTAATGGGAGATCGTTCGGATTGTCGAGTGTGTAACAGCGGGCGCCTGTCACTTCAGAGATATCTGCCAGAAGCTCAGGGCCCAGGCGTTCTTCCATGGTTGCGAATTGACGATCGAAAATACCCACCGAATAAATAAGAACGTCGGATTCCTTGACTCTGGCCTTCACTTCCCTTTGCGAATAGCGGCTGTGGTTGTCGCCACCGTCCGAGATAAGAAGTAATGCCTTTCTCGCATACTTCGCTTCATGCATTTTGTTCAGCCCAAGGTAAATGGCATCGAGCAATGCGGTGCTTCCCTTGGGGCGGGCGTATAGCAGCTGTTGCTGTATGTCTCCGATCTGCTGGGTAAAGTTCTGTACCAGGTGCGGCGTGTCTGAAAACGTGATGAGGAAAAACTCGTCTTGCGGGTTCGACGATTCCAGCAGCTTCAAGATGGCCTCTCGAGCGCGTTCAATCTTCGTCGCCATGCTGCCACTCACATCGAGGATGATCCCTAACGACACCGGCGCATCCTCGGTGGAAAAATGTTTAATCTCCTGAGACTGCTTTCCTTCGTAGAGTTGGAAATTTCCCCGCTCGAGGCCGACCACCACGCGATTCATGGTATCGGTGACGGTCACTGGCACGAGTACTAGCTCGGCTTGGGTCCGTATCGTGTTGAGGTGGAGATCGGTGAGGTTACTCGCAAGCCTCGACTGAACTCGGGGCTCAATGTGAACATTGGTAATCTCACTCTGTGCGTGGGCGACTGGAAGTTCTATGCAAGCGAACGCGAAAGCAGCAAGCGCTAAGAGTCCGCGAACCAAAACCGGGGACTTCGGGCCTAAAACCATGACAACTACCTCGGAAACCCCGATGCACGTGGCGTTCCAAGGCGTGAAATGGATTCATACAGCGAATTTGGCTTCTATCGTGAGCGTTACCGGCGACTCTGCGTCACCATTTGATCATCTCGAGGAGACTGAGGTACTTAGATCGTCCAAATGCGGACTCGCGCTATCAACCTGTCGACACTCTGGACAGTTCTATTCGCGATTTGTGATTCATACTTGGGAAGTTGACAGCAGTATCAGCGGGACGAGTGAATTCTGCGACAATCGAAACTTAGCGGCCCAGCGCGGCTCGTACATGGTCGAGCAGTACTTCATCGTTCAGAGGTTTAGTCAAGAACTCTACCGCTCCTGCCCTTAAAGCTTGCATCCGCATTTTCTCGTCACCTTGGGCCGTAATGAAGATGATGGGAATTCTGTGGTGTTCTTCGTTCAGTCTTGATTGGAGTTCTAGCCCTGACATCCCCGGCATGCGGATGTCTGCAATCAAACATGCGGTATGTTCCAGCTCACCGGAGTTCAGGAACTCTTCTGCTGAAGCGAATGCTTGAGCCGAGAGCCCGGCCTCTTTCATCAGGCCATACAGCGCTTCCCGGATCAGGTCGTCGTCATCGACAATTGCAACGAGCTTTGATTTCTCCTCGGTAGCCATGTTTTCTAGGACTGCTTAGCCGGCCGGACAGGCCGGCGCTGATCAAGAGCTCTGAAAACTGCTACAGCCACAGGGACCCAAAGCAAGCGAGCCATGTGCTCCTCCAAGCGGGATGCAGACTTCACCCTGGGACCCGAAAAAAGGGGGGAGCCATTCTTCTGCGAACAGAGGGTCTCACGAAAACGGATTCGGGGGAAATCCACCTTCGTGTTGTTACGAAAGCCGAAATTGGGCGGAATTCGAAAAGCGTCGAAGAATCCTCCATCGCCGTTATTCCAATTGCGTCCCTAAGTCCGACTCCCGCCCCGGCCCCGCGGCCGACATCCCATCCTGGACTGCGAGAGCAGGCCTGGAGATTCCCAGCTTCTGCATCTTGTGGATCAGGGTAGTGCGCTTCAAGCCAAGCTTAGTGGCTGCGCCCTTCGGCCCGCCGATCACCCAACGGACGTCCTCCAACGTTTGCAGTATCAAACAGCGCTCGGACTCCTTCAGAGTAGTTGCAGTTGTGGGGACGACGACAGGCTGGGACCCTGTCGTTGGCAAAGGATTGGGAAGCACACCATCTTTCGAAAGAATTACGGCGCGTTCAATCAGGTTCTGTAGCTCGCGGATGTTTCCCGGCCACCGGTAAGAATTGAGCGCGGACATCGTTTCCACAGGAATGTGCTCGATTTTCCGATCCATCCGACGACCAAAAATATCGACGAAATGCCTCACCAAGGTGGGGATATCTTCGGGGCGCGCCCGCAACGGTGGCAACTGCACGGGAAAGACATTCAGTCGGTAGTAGAGGTCGCTGCGGAATTGACCTCGATTCACCATTTCTGCCAGATCACGATTCGTGGCAGCCACCAGCCGCACATCCACTTGGTGCGTCCGGCCGCTACCCAGGCGTTCGAACTGCTGTTCCTGCAGTACACGCAGCAGCTTAGGCTGCAGCGCCGGGGGAATATCGCCAACCTCGTCCAAGAAAAGCGTGCCCTTGTCAGCCAACTCGAAACGTCCAATTTTCTGCGCGATGGCTCCCGTGAATGCTCCTTTCTCGTGGCCAAAAAGTTCACTCTCCAGGAGATCCAACGGAATGGCCGCGCAATTCAGCCTCACGAACGGCCGTCCGCAGCGAGAGCTGATATTGTGGATCGCGTGTGCGATCAGCTCTTTTCCGGTGCCGGTTTCTCCCTGGATCAACACGGTGGAATCAGTAGGCGCCACCCGTTCCACTTGTTCGAGTACCGCTTCCAGAGCAGGGCTGCTCCCTATAACCTGCTCGAATCTGCGCTCATAAGAAGGCTGATCAACAGTTCGTAATATTTGGATACCCGCCACAGAGAACTCCCTCTCGTGCCGCGGACACGCCGCTTATCAGGCACAACTCTGCAAGGCCGCATGAACACTTTCGAGCAAGGCCTCGTCGTCGAACGGCTTTGCCAGGAACTCGACCGCTCCCGCCCTTAACGCCTGCATTCGCATTTTCTCGTCACCGTGCGCGGTGATAAAGATCGTCGGAATTCGACACTGATCATCGTTCAGCCTGGCTTGCAATTCCAGCCCAGACATTCCGGGCATGCGGATGTCCGCAATCAGACATGCGGTTTGATACTGCTGACCGGACGTCAGGAATTCTTCCGCGGACGCGAACGCTTGCGATGGCAATCCCACCGATTTCAACATGCCCTGCAACGCGCCGCGCATCAAATCGTCGTCATCGACAATCGCCACTAAGTTCATCTTCGCCGCCGTCTTGTTTTGGATGGCCACGGTTAGAAAACTAACAGCGCTGTGAGACTTGCACAATCATACTTTGGTATGCGAGGTCTAACCCCGCCCATGGCCTTCGGAATACATTCGAGAGCCGCTAGCATCAAAGCATGCTCGTCAACGCGAATACCGTGGGCGGCTCGTGAGGATCTGCAGTGCTTCGCAGCTAAGGTGAAAATTTGCCCCGGGGAGAGTTGTTGGCAACCCGCAGCGGCCCCCTGCGATTCCACGATGACCGCAGCATTACGTTATTTCTTGCGAGGCGAAAGCTCAAGCTTCGCCGCCATTCTCACCAATTCCGCAAGCGATTCCGCCTGCATCTTTCGCATTACGTGCCCCCGGTGTATCTTCACGGTGATCTCACTGGTTCCGAGATCAAAGGCTATTTGTTTATTGAGCATGCCCGAAACCACCAGAGCCATCACCTCTCGTTCGCGTGCGGTGAGCAACTCGTAGCGTTTTCGCAACTCGACAACTTCGCTTTCCTGCAGGCGCATCTCCCGATCGCGATCCAAAGCCTGTTGGATCGCATCCAGCAAGTCCTGGTCTCGGAATGGCTTCGTCAGGAACTCGACTGCACCGGACTTCATGGCCTTCACCGTCATCGGAATATCTCCATGGCCAGTGATAAAGATAACGGGAATCCGAATACCTGCATCAACCAACTGTCGCTGAAAGTCCAGACCATTAACTCCGGGGAGTCTTATGTCTAGAACCAGGCAGCTTGGCCCATCCGGCCGCTTGCTGCATAGGAACTCTTGCGCCGTCCCGAAAGTTTCGGAATGTACACCAACCGATTTGAGCATTCCTTGGATGGCAGCACGCACCAAGTCATCGTCGTCGATGACGAAGACCGTGGGTGCGGTTGCTGACGTCATACACTCGCCTCGGGTTTGGTAGGCAGAGTGAGGTAGAAACTTGCGCCGCGTGGAGCGCTGTCGACAGCCAGGACCAGGACCGGATACCAGTTATGCGGGGTCATAACCTACTCTCGCTCTCGTCGTGTGTATCTGAATACGGACTTCTTTCGAGAAAATCATATCGCATCTGACCTCAGTCCGGTCGCGGTAGCACGGAGTTGGAATGGCCTTCTGCGGGCCGAAAGGGGAGACCCGACCTTCGGCTTGGCAACAGAAGCTGGTCAGATATTGCATCAGCAGAGCCAAACTCCGGGGTTAGAAATATCGCCTGGTCAGACTTCACCAACTCTCCGCCAACTAAATCAAAGGTCCGATTCCTCAGGAGTTCAGCAGCGGACCCGTCCAAATGTTGACATCACTATCGACCCTTCGACACCCGGGACGCATAATCCCATACGTCCGCGCGACCGAAGATCTCCGCAATCCTTGGGTTAGCGGCAAGGGCCTCGTTTGGAGAACTGCATGCAACTAACCGAAACGGCGTGCCGAAAGCTCGCCGGCTCATAGGGAGTCCGTCAATTCTATCGGTTTGGCGGAGGGGCGACGATATGTCAAGGGCCGAAGTGATTCTTGAATCGAGTAGGAGCGATGATGGGGGCAACAATGAACCAAAACCCGGCAGTGATGGCGAACCCAAGAAAGAGAATGTGCGCACACATACCATGCCTGTGCACGGTGCCCGATGGAGAAGAGTACTGCGGACTAGCGTGTCGAGACGCAGCTAGAGAAGATGCGAAAATCGCGTGTCAATGCGATCACGCGGCCTGCCCACGCCCGATCCGACCATTTGCGGCTCGTAGCGCTGACCTGCAGGGCTTATAACGCCGGTCGTAGGGAAGCGCTGAGTGCGAACGGTTCAAGAGCTCTCCACTCGCTTCTGTTTTGGTCGTTCACGCCCGCCAGGGCTCGCGGATGAACTAGGGGAACGGTGGCGCCAGGCGAGACTGAAAAGAACTGAAAAGAACTGAAAAGAAAGACTGGCGATGACGGGTCGAAGAAAATACACATGGTTCCTGCTTCTCAGTATGCAGACCCTTTTCGGGGCCTACGGCTCTACCCAGGCTATTACGTTGCCGGAGCCACCGCAGGTGCGAGTAAAGAACCACGTCGTATCCCTTACGCTCGATGCAGTGAATGAAAACGGCCGGGATGCCTTTGCTTACGAGGGAGAGTCGGTGGCTCCCGTCATCCGCGCTTTTCCGGGTGACACTCTCAAAATCACGTACGTCAACAACCTGCCCGCGAAGTCCGCCGAGAGTTGTGCGGTGAATCCCTGCATGGACATGACGAATTTGCACTTTCACGGTTTGACGGTTTCGCCAAACACGCCGCAGGATGATGTGCTCGGAATGATCGCTATGCCTGGCCAGAGTTTGCACTACTCAGTCGAGATTCCCCGCGATCATCCCCCGGGCTTGTTCTGGTACCACACCCATCCTCATGGCGAGAGCCACCGCCAGGTGTCAGATGGAATGTCGGGAGCCATCGTCATCGAGGGAATCGAACGTTATGTACCCGAAGTACGGCATCTTCGGGAGCGGGTGATCGTAGTGCGCGGCCGCTCCATTGAGCATGATCCAGATGCCGGTGAGCTCAGGAAGTATGTTGAAATCCCGTCGAAGACATGCGGAGGAGAAGGCGAAGCACCGGAAGAAATCTTTACCCTGAACGGGGCGTTTCGTCCCCAGATCGAGATCGCGCCGGGGGAACGCCAGTTCTGGCGAATCGTGAATGCCTCAGCCGACCGCTACTTGGATCTGCAACTCGATGGGGCAACCCTTGAAATCGTTGCGCTGGACGGTATGCCGCTCGGCTACCACGATCCTCAACACCCGACCAGGACTACCAATCACGTACTACTGTCTCCCGCAGGACGGGTCGAAGCGATCGTCACCGGTCCGGCGCTGCGCACACATGCCGCGCTGCGTACCCTTTGCGTAGATACGGGTCCGGACGGGGACCCCAACCCAGGAATGGTGCTGGCGGATTTGAATCAATCCAATCCAGAGTGGGCCACTCGAGATCAGCACAATACAGATCCGCGTTCTGAGCCAGATCATGAGGCCGATGCCCGGCCCCCGCTCTACAAGCCGGTCAACCTGGAGCGCCTCAAAAAGCGATCGCCGAGCTTTACGGTCATTTTTACGGAGGACAAGAATGGCTTCTACATCAATGGCAAAAAGTTTGCTATGGATGCAGAACCGATGACCAGCGCCCGCGTCGGCACTTATCAGCATTGGAGTATTGTGAATCGAACTGCTGAACTGCATCCTTTCCACATCCACCAGGTCCACTTCCTGTCCTACGCGCAGAACGGAACTCGGCTCGCACATCCCGAGTGGCTCGATACCGTGAATGTTCCGGTCGGCGGCTCCGTCGATGTCATCCTGGACTTCACCAATCCCGTTATCAAAGGGATGGCGGTATTTCATTGTCATCTGCTAAATCACGAAGACAAGGGAATGATGGCCAAGATACTGTTCAAGTAGACGCACGACCGGTAGCGTCGGTGCCAGCGCAATTCCTTTGCAAACGACCGACGTGAACAGCATAGCCACAGGTGCCGGTCCCGATCTTTCGCAATAAGCTGTCGCAATCGCCAGAAGACATCATGCACGACATGCTTTCGCACACTTTGCTGGGACCGTTGGTAGCGGCTTCAATGGTCGCCGCTATTGCACTTCTTCAGGCCGAAGGCCATTGCATTTACATCACGCTTTAGCTGAGACGGCGCGAGGGCACCGATGGTCGCACGTGCCCCCATATCGTCACTCCCATGACGCAACGGGGCACGCGGCCGTCCGTTTTCACCCCTGCCGTTGGCAGCACGATTGCATTCACATATTCCATAGGTGATTACCCAGTGACGCTACGCAAGGCGGGACAGGAGGAAACAAAGATGAACGGCGACTACGTATTTCTTTGTGGAGTGATGTGGTGCAGGTTCGGGCAGGAAGAAGCGGGCAAGGAACTCCAAAGGGCTGCCACTTCGATGGATCCGGATATGAGAGCACTGGCCCGGGCGATGTGGACGAAGGGTGTGCTTCGCTTGAGGGATTTGGAAGCGCGGGCACAGACCAGTCCCCGCACGATCGTTGGAGCGAACCTATGTGGATGAGATCATGTGCTGTTTGTAAAGCGCTTTTGCGCAAATGCCGACTGTCCGATTCGGTACGTTGTCCGTGTGGATGGATTTGGTAGGGCCGCGGCCTAGTTGGTTTTGCAACAGCCAGGATCGTTGTCTTGAAGTTCGCTCAGGAGAAATCATGCTCCACAACAAATCAGTCTCGTATCACGGCAACCGGTACAATGCGCAATCGGCCTGTCAACACTGTGAAGGGGTTGTCCACCACGAGCCCTGGTGTCTGACGATCAATCCCGTTGTCCACTATGCCTGTGAGATTGTCGCCTACCCTGACAAGCTGACGACCGGAGACGCTATTGTGCTCCACTCGCTCGGTGTTCTATGGAGCCATCTCCACGGCTGAACGCTGCGAACCGTCAACGACAGAATTCATACACCTCCCGAGCCGAAATACACGTTCCCCATCGTGCGATCGAGGTGCCAATGCGTATTGGCGAGCCGCGTAACAGAGGCTTGTCGGGCAGAGATCTCGGGAAAGAACTCAAACGGAACTGCCCAGAGCCATCCTGAGTACCGCCGAGACCACACTCTTGGACGAGAAGATGATGATGACGGTCGCGGCAACTTCCCCGTAGGATGTGACGATAAATCTTGCCAGTTTTCGAAAAACCGAACCTCGACCTCCCCGCAATTCTGCGAAACCAGACTCCCGGTCGAGTCCTTCAGTTTGCCGGCTTGCGATTCCTTCCAGCGCTTCTTGGCAACCGACCGCAAGCGCGACGGAAGCTCTGCTACCCGCTGCGGCCTCTTCTCGCGAGGAGAATCCGGCCGCGATAATGGAGGGTGCGGCTATCAGATCGCGCAGCGATTTCTCGTTCCGGTAAGCAATCACGAAGTGTTCCGTACCAGTTTCGGTACGAAGCCCCGCTATTACGGCGTACTGCATGATCCCGGAATCAACCACCTCGTTCACGACCGCATCCTCCGTCACTCGTTCTGATGTTCGATACGCCTGAACAGCAGCAAGCGGCGTTCCAAACTACCGCTTTCCGTGCGAATTGCTGATAAATAAGGCCGAGGTAACCTGTGGAGGATTGTTTCAACAGGGAGGATTCTGCTGTCCAGGCGACTGCGACTTCCCCTGCTGACCGCTCGCGGTATCTGGCAATCACCCGCAGACTTAAGCGGGTTCGTTCCCTATACGGAGACAGGCATACAAAGCTGGCACCGTCGATTTGAGGACTTAATGTCAACAGGCGGACGCGTTCAACTATTCAGGCATCTGTGCGCTACCGATGTTGGTTAGGAGAACATTGAGGCGTCGTGCCGGGGTGGCCTTTGAAGACAAAATCTGTTAATCGCGCGGCAGCGGATTTTCCGAAGATTGCAAGTGGCGGCCGAAGGCCTGCAGGAAATCAATGGCGCCAGCCAGGCCACGGAGACTGTCTTTGTTGGTGAGTCGTCTTAGCAGTGTGAACAACCCGACTGGTTTCTCCCGCTCGGCGGTTGCTTCAGCAATGCCTTCGGGAATTGCCTTGAAGATGCCCTTGAACCATTCCGGCTCGATGCTGCCGAGAATCCGACGCCAGAAGAGTAGGTTCCTGATCGCGCGAATCGCTTCCGGCGCTTTGACGTCGTCCACTACGGTTTCCAGAATCTCGTCGCTCGCTGCCAGGGCGCCACGCATGATTTCCAGCACGCCGCGATTGTGCAACTCCTGCAGCACTTCGTACGCGGCCAACACTGCTTCCGCATGTTCTTCGGGGGCTTCCTCCAATCGGGAGCGCAGCTCCGCACGTGGATTGCGCGGCGGAATCTCTAAAGGAATCGGTTGAGCCATGGAATTCTCCTCACTTATTCTTCGTCTGCAACTGCACCAGCCCATTGCCATTTCCCGGGGGCGCGTAGTCTGCACGCTTCCATTTCCGTTCGACTTCCACTCCGTTCTGCGGCGTCGGATGACCAAAGCGGGGATTGATGCGCGGCAATGGACTCTCGCCGACTTCGGCCAACACTTTCATGTGAACGCTGGCCTCCTTGTAGGCAGGCGTGTTGGTCACGAGATCGGTGTGGCTGCTGGTAAGCCGGTTCACCGCGCTCTCGATCGAGTTCATCGGCATGTACAGTTCCTTCCCCTGCACGCGGTCGGTGACCAAAGCGCGGACTCGTACCTTCCCATAGCGCGAGATGAGCTGCACCCAGGTCCCGCTTTGAATGCCGCGTTCTTCTGCCAGTTCAGGGGAGACCTCAACAAACACATCGGGTGTCTTCTGTCGAATCCCTTCCGTGCGGTAGGTAAGGTTGCCTTCATGAAAATGTTCCAGGAGCCTGCCATTGTTCAGGTGTAAGTCGAATTCAGTGTTCGGTTGATCGGTAGGGCCAATCCACGAGACGGGAAAGAGCCTCGCCTTTCGATCGGGGAAGGCGAAGCGTTTCGTATAGTGCAGAGGCTCGTCGGTTCCATCGGCGTGGACCGGCCATTGCAGTGATTTGTAGCCCGCCAGTCGCTCATAGTTGACGCCGGCAAACATCGGTGTCAGAGATGCGATTTCATCCATGATCTCGGAAGGATGTTGATAGTGCCAACCCGCACCCATCTGGTTGGCTACGTCCTGGATGATCTTCCAATCTGGCCGACAACCGTCGAGCGGTTCCAACACTTCATACAATCGTTGGATGCGACGCTCGGTGCTGGTGAAGGTCCCTTCCTTTTCCAGGCTCGGTGTCCCCGGCAGCACAACATCAGCGTATTGGCAGGTATGGCTGAAGAAAATGTCCTGCACCACGAAGAAATCAAGCTTCTCGAAAGCCGCGCCAACATAGTTGGCGTTGGAATCCACAATGCTCATCTCTTCGCCGATCACGTACATGGCTTTGAGCTTGCCCCCATGAATCGCCTCCACCATCTGGTGGTTGTCCAGTCCCGTGGTGGAAGGCAGCTTGACCTTCCAGCCAGCCTCAAAACGCTGGCGCACTTCGGGATCGTCCACCAATTGATAACCGGTCAGCATGTTGGGCATCGATCCGTGATCGCTGGCTCCTTGCACGTTGTTGTGTCCGCGCAGCGGATAGGCGCCAGTTCCCGGTCGCATGTAATTGCCGGTGATCAGCAACAGGTTCGAGATGGCCGTCGAGGTATCGGATCCTTGGCTCTGCTGAGTCACTCCCATCGCCCACAGGATGCACATGCTCTTGGACTCTGCGATCATCGCTGCGACGGTTTTAAGGGTCTGCTCCGAGAGACCGGTGAGTTGCGCCGCTGCTTCCATACTGAACGGCTCTAAGCTCTTTCTGTATTCTTCCAGCCCGTTAACCCACTGCTTCAGGAACGTCGTCTTGGCGAGGCCTTTGTCCAAAAGGTATCGAGTAACCGCACTTAACCAGACCAGATCCGTGGCCGGTTTGGGATGGAGCAGGAGGTCTGCGCGCCTGGCCATCTCATTTTCACGTATGTCAGAAACGATGAGCTTCTGCCCATGTAGCTTGTGAGAACTCTTCACTCGTGTGGCGATGACCGGATGGCTCTCTGCCGTGTTGCTGCCAACGATCATGACCAGATCGGCCTTTTCTATGTCGGAGATCGACCCTGAGTCGCCGCCGTAACCCACCGTGCGGAACAGGCCTGCGGTTGCCGGCGCCTGGCAGTAGCGGGAACAATTGTCCACATTGTTTGTGCCAATCACAGCCCGGGCCAACTTCTGCATGAGATAGCTTTCTTCGTTCGTGCATTTAGACGAAGAGATGAATCCCAGCGAGTCCGCGCCATCTTTCGCCTTGATCTCCAACAGCCTGCGCGCGACCAGACCCAGCGCTTCCTCCCAGCTGGACGGGCGAAACTTTCCGCCTTCACGTATCAACGGCGTGGTGAGCCGGTCCTCGCTATTAATGTGGCCCCAGCCGAATTTTCCTTTCACACAAGTGGAAATCCCATTGGCCGGCCCATGCTCGGGCGCGACCTTGAGTATGTGACGATCTTTCGTCCAGACGTCGAAGCTGCACCCCACCCCGCAGTAGGTACAAACTGTTTTTGTCCGGCGGATGCGGTGTTCCCGCATCGCATGTTCGGCCTCCGATACCTGAAGGATGCTTCCGAAACCGGTTTCGGGTTCGACTCCCTTGACCACCTCGATCATGCCGCCCAAAGCCGACTTGTTCAGAGTTGTCAGGAATCCGGCATGCCCCAGCATCGTCTTTTCCATCAGAGCGTTGCAGGGACAGACGGTGACGCAGTGGCCGCACGAAACGCAACTGGATTCTCCAATGGTCGATCCTCCGTCCCACAGCACCCGTGGATTCGGATCCTCCCAATTGATTGAGAGCGTCTCGTTCACTTCGACGTTCTGACACGCCTCGACACAGCGGCCGCAGAGAATACATTGATCGGGATCGTAGCGGTAGAACGGATTCGTATTGTCAACTTCGTAGGGCTTCGTCCGGAAAGGGATTTTCTGGTGCTCAATGGCCAGCAGCTTTGTGGTGTTGTGCACGGTACAGTTGCCGTTGTTGTTATCGCAGACCGTGCAGTACAGCATGTGATTGCTCAGAATACGGTCGAAGGCCTCCACCTGGGCTGCCTCTGCCCTGGCTGACTTGGTGGAGACTTTCATCCCGTCGGCGGCCCGTGTGGCGCAGGCTCGTATTAGGCGCCCGTTCACTTCGACCATGCATGTATCACAGGTTTGAACCGGCCCGAGTTGCGGGTGATAGCAGACGTGCGGAACCGACCCACCAGTGCGGTTGATCAGATCGATGAGAAGTTCGTCAGGGTGGGCTTCTTGAACGATGCCGTCGATCGCAACCTTCATCATAGTGCTCTTCTCCACCTCATCTTCGTACAGCAAGTCAGAGCCCAGTCGCCTGAGGAGTGGAGGCAGAAGTCCAGCATGCGCAACCCGCCTGATCGTGCAGGATTAGGAAGGTTGTGTCTGGCCGTTCGAACAGGCGAGTAGTGACTGCACACTGACACAACCGTCAGGATATGGACTTCGAACCAGTCACGGCGCCAGCCATCTTGGACGTAGGCGACTAGATCCTTCTGACCGCTCTCTTCGATCGCGGACTGAGTTCGGCGGACGCTTGTTCCCACGCCTGACGCCAATCCGTCAAGCATTCGCCCTGACACCTGAACTCCTTGCCCCGTTCTCCCATTCGTCCGCCGCACTCCGGGCACACGCAATTCAAAATGCCGGAGATCACATCCTCGCCCGACTTGACCGTGCTGCATCTCATGAATTGCATTTGCACCTCACCAGTAACAAGTACTTCCGCTGTTCGTGATCTCCCGCTTTTAACAATGAGGACTACGGGTTGTCAGCACGGAAGCCAAACGCCAACCCTTCAAGCATTTATTCCGCCAAAGTTTCAGCGCGGGTAGGGTCGGGCGCAGCCTCTCTGTGCATAACGCAACCTGGGCAACAGAAGGGAAGATCCTCCGCTCGCAGGAAATCCGTAAGCTTCCGCGCTGCTCCGAGACTGTCGACATTTTGACGAAGTGTCGACCGTCGGACGGTGACAGACTCCCAATCCGAACTCCGTACGGCTCCTTGCCGACTCCAACTGATCTATCTCTCTGACTACAGGCAGGTAAGTCGCTGTGTGCCGGATTGGCAGGCTGCGTGCTTTTCCGCTGCGGGGCGTGGAGGAGCACGAAAAAATGCAAGCGACAGATAGTGTTGGACACGAACCGCAGATGGATTTCACAATTCGCGAAAATGGGATCCGCGAAATGCAAGACGTTCTCTCGCGCTACCTGCCGCGCTTTTACAGAAGCGCTTACCGGCAACTCGGCAACGAAGCCGACGCCGAGGACGCCGTTCAGGATGCACTCCTGGCCGGCTATGAACATTTGGACCAGTTCAAAGGTGAGGCCCAAATGTCGACATGGCTTACCGCGATTGTTACGAATTGTGCGCGGATGCAATTGCGGAGAAGGCCACGCCAGCCCCATGTGTCGCTAGATGAACCGCTGGGGGGAGATCAGGAATACTGCTTGTCAGATCGTTTGGGGGAGAATTCGCGGGCTATATCGGCTCCAATATCGACATCACAGATCTCAAGCTCGCCGAAGAGGAGAGAGAGAAATTGCGCCAGGCGCAAGCCGACCTCGCCCATATCAACCGGGTGACCGCGATGGGTGAACTGACGGCTTCTCTAGCGCACGAGATTAAGCAGCCGATCTCAGCGGCATCCACTGACGCAAGGACCTGTTTGAAATGGCTGGCGCGCGATGAGCCCAAAGTGGAAGAGGCCCGCGAAGCCGCGTCGCGAATCATCAAGGATGTAACGCGGGCATCTGAAATCATCAGTCGTATTCGCTCCCTGTTCAAGAAGGGGGAAGCACAGCGGGAGTTGGTCGACGTGAATGAAATCATTCGCGAGATGATTGCCCTGCTGCGCGATGAGGCTGGACGATATTCAATTTTGATCCATACCGAACTTGCGCCTGACCTGCCCGATATCACAGTGGACCGCGTGCAATTGCAGCAGGTCTTCATGAACCTTACGCTCAATATCGCAAGGGAACTTACCGTAAGGTCGCAACGGAATCCGGAGAATCAATTGCTGATCTCGGTCAGCGATAACGGTGTCGGATTGCCTCCTCAGCGTGAGGACAAGATCTTTGACGCATTTTTTACCACCAGACCCCAGGGTACCGGCATGGGACTGTCGATCAGCCGGTCCATCATCGAGTCGCACGGCGGCCCCTTGTGGGCCACTCCCAATCCTGAGCGGGGAGCGACTTTTCAGTTCACCTTGCCGCGCAACGTCGAGGCGGTTTGAATCAGCTTGCGCAGGGATGACGGTCCCGACCCCTTCTCGATAATCTCGCCCGCGATCTCCAGGCGTCAGAACAAGACGATCGACACGAATCTGTGTCGAAATGCGGACTTCAACGTCGGTAAAACGCCACTGATGGATAATAACGGCCGGGGCAGAATACGACTCAGCGGTCAGGATGAAACGCCATGCCCCGATGCCCGGCACTGGCCGGTTCCGGAGTCTCCAACTCAAGATTGATGACGATCGGGTCCTGTCCGTTCCGCACGACTACGGCTTCGCAAATCTCATTGGGGCTGGCATTAATTTCCTGGTGCGGCACATAAGGTGGGACGTAAATAAAATCTCCGGGCCGGGCTTCGTCGCTTAGCTCCAGTTGCTCTCCCCATCGCATTCGCACTCGACCCTTCACTACGTAGAGAACGGTCTCCAGTTCTCCATGGTGATGCGGTCCGGTCTTGGCGTTTGGTTGAACCACCATCGCCCCAGCCCACAACTTGCTGGCTCCGGTCCTGGCATGCGTAATTGCAGCCGCCCGAGTCATGCCGGAGGTCTGGGGCGTATCCAAGTCTAGTTCTTCTGCATGCACGATTTTGACCCCATTCTTCGACCGGTCCATTTGCAAGTTTCTCCTAACGCTATGGCAGCGTCCTTTTTCTGCGGAACTCGGCGCCAGCATTTGTCTGGAGCACGTGAGTTGCCACGGGCGCAGGCGAGAGGTGGACTCTGACGGTGACGTTGTCGACGCATTCAAACGGCGCGCGATTTCAGGCAGGTATCTGCAGGGCCATGGAGTCCAAGTATTGGCCGTGGCATTGAGTGACTTGACGAGACACACTGTTTGGCGACGGCTTCTCGAGGTTTTTCTCCAAAAGCAGCTCGCGGTTATCGAGGAGGCGCGACCGTAACCGGCAGGGTGAACTGAAAAATTGCGCCGCGCGGAGAGTTCTCAGTGGCCCACAGGCGGCCGCCATGCGATTCCACGATGGAGCGGCCGATCCGAAGTCCCATGCCAGTGCCGTCCCGCTTGGTGGTAAAGAACGAGTTAAAGATCTGATCCGCCTGCTGTGGTGGCAGACCTACACCGGTATCGCTGACCGAAACCATCATGCGCTCGCCTTCGGCCCGCTGCGAGCGGATGGTGAGTTCCCGCGTTCCGTCAACGTCTTTCATCGCTTCGATGCTGTTGATCATGAGGTTCATCAGCACCTGTTGCAATTGCACGCGATCTCCCATGATCTGGGGAAGATCTTGCGAGAGATCTGTGCGCATAACGATGGAGTGACGGTTTGCCTCGCTGCGCAACAGCTCGATCATGCCCCGAATGATTTCGTTTACATCAACCCACTCTTGCTGCGAAATCTCCTTTTTGAAGAGCGAGCGGATACGGTGGATGATGTCGCCTGCGCGGGTTGTATCCTTAATGACTCTCGACGCAGCCGCGCGTGCTTCTTCCAAATCCGGTTGATCGCGCGCCAGCCAGCGCAAGCAGGTATTCGCGTCGGTGACCGTGGCGGCAATGGGTTGATTCACTTCGTGTGCCAGGGATGCCGTCAACTCGCCCATCGTGGCCACCCTGTTCATGTGGGCGAGATCCGCCTGAGCCTGACGCAATCGTTCGCGCTCTTCCCGTGCCAGCTTACGTTCAATGGCAATGCCGGCGAGGTGGGTGGCCATTTCTAAGGCGCGGGTCTCATCCTGGTTCGGAGTGCGCGGTTCGCGGTAGTACAGGGCAAAGGAGCCCAGGGCTTTGCCCGAATGCGACAGTATGGGAGTGGACGAGCAGGCGCGTAAGCCATAGGGCTCGGCTACGCTCCGGTACTCGTCCCAAAGCGGATCTTGGAGAATGTCGGTGACCACAACAGGTTCTCTCCGGTACATGGCGGTGCCGCACGATCCCGCCTTCGGTCCAATCGAAAGGCCATCAATGGCCTTCGTGTAGGGCTGAGGAAGATTGGGCGCTGCGCCATACCGCACGTGCTCCCCGTCTTCATCGAGAAGCATGACAGAGCCAATCAAGTCAGCGAATTGGCTTTCCATGACGCGCACCAGCTTCTCGAGTGTTTCCTCCAGAGGAGCGTCGCGGGCGATCATCTCCAGGATGCGGATCTCCGCCTCACGCAGCGCTTCTGCACGCTTGCGTTCGGTGACATCGATTACGGTGCCCACGTATTCGGCGATCTCGCCCGATGGAGCGAAAACGGGATGACCTATGGTGTGGATGTGCCTGATCTCGCCGCTCGGATGAACAATTCGATAATCGAAGTCGAAGGGCGCCTTTTCAGAGCCTGATCTTTCGAACTGTTCCAAGGCTCCAGCTTGATCATCCGGGTGAATGCGTCGAAAGAATGCTTCGAATTGGGGCAGCTCCTTTTGCGGGTCAAAACCCAGCACACGATAGCACTCGTCGGACCAGTACCGGATCTCTCCTCCTGCGGGAGCCCCGGCCCAACTACCGGTGTGGCTGAGCCCTTGCGCTTCTGCTAAGTAGGCCTCGCTCTCCCGGAGCGTCTGTTCGGCTCGTTTTGCCGCAGTGATGTCCATCACCGCTCCAACAAATTCGATGGCATCCGATTCATCGCTTAAAGCATGAGCCACAACATCGACGTACTTGATGGAATCATCCGGCATCTGCAGGCGATGTTCGAGTTCAAAATCATTGCCGTCCTGCGCCGCCTGTTCGATTGTCTGTTGCACGAGCGCGGCGTCTTCCGGATGAACCCGCTGGAGAATGAGTTCTAAGGTCGGTTTCATCGTCGGGTCGTACTGGAAGATCCGAGAAGTTTCTTCTGACCAGACGATCTCGTCGGTGGATGGCTTCCAGCCGAAGCTGCCCGTACGACTTAAGCGCTGCGCTTCGGCCAGATAGACCTCACTCCGCCTTAGGGCATCCTCGGCTCGGTGGCGTTCTTCGATGTCGATTGAAGTTGCATACCACTTAACAATGTTCCCTTGTTCATCGCGCAGGGGCACACTGCGGATCAGCAACCAACGATAATCTCCGTCCATCCGCCGCACGCGAGCTTCACTCTCCACGGGTTCCCCAGTTGCTACGGCTGCCTGCCACTGGCCGACGTACCTCGTGAGGTCATTGGGATGAAGTAAGGAGCCCCAATCCCAGCCCGGTATGTCTGCCACCGATCGACCCGTAAATTCCAGGAAACGCTGATTGATGAAATCAACGGAGCCGTCAGGCCGAGCGCTCCAGGCGTACGCCGGAATCGTATCGATGACAAGGCGGAGGCGATCTTCACTACTCTGCAGAGTTGCGTAGAGATCGCGCAGGCGCCGGGCGGTATCGTTGAAGACCTGCCCTAGTTCGGCGAGTTCATCTTTCCCGCTGACAGAAACTTGATGCTGAAACTGGCCCCGCGCCAATGCTTTGGAGCCTTCCACTAATCGCGCCAGTGGCTTGGTGATGCTGCGGGTGATGGCCAGGCCGAGGGTAGCGGCGATGAGCAATGTAAAGACGGCGGTCAGCGGCACGGCCATAAAAACAAGACGTTCCACGCGTCTGATGTTTCGCGCGGTTTGGGCCTGCTGTTCGCCGACCTCGCGGTCGACTTTCTCGACAAGGTCCGAGGTCAGCGATTCCAGCGGTCGTACTTCGTGGGCCAGGCGCAGGTGCACAGCCTGCCAGTCGCCGGACTCGGCGAGTGTAGTGATAGCGTCAAGCTCCGATAGGAGCGCGCTTTGAATGACGTGCAGGGTAGGCAGGATGGTCGGATCTCGACGAGCGTCGAAAGGTGGGAGATTGAGGATGCTCGTTGCCCGACGAATGTCCTCCAGAACTGCAGTGCGAAGGGGGCCAGCCTCTTTCACTAATCGATCAGCATCCTCGTCGTCGGCGAACTCATCCAGCCGGTCATGAAAAGCCAACATACTGGTATGCACGCGTAAAACCGCAACCAGCTTCTGGTCGATATCGTTTAGGCGCCCTGCCTGAATACGGACCTCATGGAACTGCCAAAGGATAATGGCATCCGCGGCCAGCATAGACAGGATGATGAACGCGAATCCGAGTATCAAACGGGGGCCGATGTGGAGCCGACCGGCGTGAAGCGTGTTCGCTTCCGCGCTTTTGACCCAACGGTTCAATCGTGTTGTGGTGTCAAGCTCCATCGGCTGTTCCTATCGAGCTTCTCACCGGCCTCGAGGTTGCACCATGCCTCTCACCCTTTGCGCAGGAAGCTGCAGCCGGTCGCGGAGAGGTTATCGGACCGCTTCAGAATTTTGCTCAGGAAGTGCCGAATTCCCCGAGGGCGGTCCTGTCTTGAAACCGGTGATGCGAACCAGTTTATTCTCCAGGGCTGCAGCCGCTTCCGGCGCACCCCGCTCACCTGTCAGCACGGAGTGCACCGCCTGGATGTAAGCGCCGCTCACGTCCTGGTATTTTTCGCCGGTGACGTTCGAAGGACGCGAAACCGTGCCGGTGCGGAACGTCCGACTCAAAAGCTCAAAATGGGGATTGGGTTCCAGTACCTCGGGTAGGTTGTAGAGCTCGGGAAGAGTTGGTGGTTGCGAAAGCACTTGGGACCGCTTCACCTGAACATCTCTACGGGTGAGATACCGGACCAACTCTAAGGCTTCATGGGGATGAGCCGAGAATCGGGAAACTGCCAAGCCCCAGCCTCCCAAGGTCCCCACTTGGCCGGCTTTGCCGCCGGGCAGCAGGGCTACATCGAACTTATTCCGGATGGGGGATCCTGCCGCCTGGCTGTCGACGTAGGCTGACGGCCAATGCCTCATGAATGCCGCATCACCTGCGACCCAAACGTTTAGCGAATCCCACTCTCTATATCCGACCACACCTGGGGGTGAGATGGACCCAACCCAGTGCGCCGCCCTTCGCCACGCCCTGATCGCTTGCGCATTATTCACGCTGATCGCATGGTTTTCCTCGATGATCCGCCCGCCGCCTTCGGATGCCTGCCATTCCAGCGCATCGCAAGTCAACACCTCGTCAGCCGCCCCTTGCCACACAAAGCCCCAAAACTGCTTCTTATCTTTGGCTCTTTCACCCGCCTGAATTCGGGCCGCCATGGTCTCCAGCTCATCCCATGTCTTGGGTGGCTCGGGATATCCATATTCTCGGAGCAGGTCGGTGCGATAAAACAAAAGCCCGACGTCGGCACGATACGGGATGGCCACCAGTTTCTTATCCACGGTGTAGCTCGCGGCTATCTCGGGAAATGGAAGAGATACTTCGTTGGCGAAATATGGCTCTAGGTCTATGAAGTATTGGTTCAGAATCCCTGGCCAGATCACATCGATCCCATAAACGTCAGGACCCGAGGCACCTGTCCCGAGTAACTCTTTCCACAGAGCCAGCCTCTGGCGCGCGGAGTCCGGAGACGGAAGGAGTCGAACTCGGATTCCTGTTTCCCGAGTGAACTGCTGCAACTCCTGCTCGCGCGCATCGCTAAACCTCTTGTTCGACCACTCCTCCAGGAGAGTCAAGGTAACGGGTTCATGAACAGAAGGCCCCGAACAACCTTCCAGAAACAAACAGAGCAAGACAATGCAAATCGGGCCTACCATCCAGCAGGAAGTTGACCATCCAGCGGAAAGACCACGAATTCCGAGCGCAACCGCTCTCTGAAGCTTCATCGCCTTTTCGAAAGACGTCCTCTGGCGAAAGCATCGGGGATAGTACCATCGCTCCATAGCCGCCCTCGGCGCGCTCCATCCTGCGTCAGCAGACGCTCAGCTTGGGAAACAAATAGTGCACAGCTCCGGTTGGTGCTGCTGTGCAATTTTAAAACCAAGCCTTATAAGCGTGTTCGGCCGGTTCCCCTCCTGAAGGTCCTCAGAACGGATACTTTAACCCGAATTGGAGCAACCGTGGTCGCGCCCCCACAGAATTGACCGGCAGCCAGCCCGGCGCGCCTCTCACTGATTTCGAACTCCCGCCTAAGGTCGGTGGATCATAGACGGCCTAGCAACAAATTGTTGTACGCGATCGAAATTCAAAAGACCTTCTGAGGCACGAGCGTTTACTTGATCGTGGACGCGAGTGACGAATGCCACCGTAGCGGTTGAGAAATCGTCAATTACTCTGGAGTGGGTGTAAGCGCCCGGGAACGCCGTGCGGAGGGGACACTCTTGTCCGCCGGTTTTGTGATGCTGGACCTCAAGCGGACAAAAGGGCCCGGTCCACACGAGTAACATACAGCCCCAAACCACGGCGGACTATTGGAATCTCAAATGCTCTGTCTCAAGTGCCGCACAGAAGTCAAACCGCAAACCACTCAAGCATTTATTCCTCCAAAGTGCCGGCCAATGTCGTGTCGGATTCGCCGTTTCTGCAGGGAACGCACCTAGATCGAGAATCGGAGATAGAGGGACATCGGTCTCTTGGAATCTGTAAATCTCGCTGGCATCCGACGCTGTCCACATACTGACGTAGTGTCGACCGCGGGACGGTGGCAAGCTCCCTGTCGGGATTCCGTGCCGTCCGTCGCTACCTTCAATTGATCTGTCTCTCTGATAACAGGGCGGTAAGTCCCTGCACGCCCGATTGGAAGGCGGCGTGCTTTTCTGCTGTCGTATCTGGAGGAGAACGAAAAATGCAAGCGACAGAGACTATTGGACGCGAACCGCAAATGGATTTAAGCATTCGCGAAAATGGGATCCGCGAAATGCGCGACGTTCTGTCGCGCTACCTGCCGCGGTTCTACAGAAGTGCCTATCGGCAATTGGGCAACGAGGCTGACGCTGAGGACGCAGTTCAGGATGCACTTCTGGCCGGGTACAAACACTTGGACCAATTCAAGGGTGAGGCCCAAATGTCGACATGGCTTACCGCGATTGTTACGAATTGTGCGCGGATGCAATTGCGGAGAAGGCCACGCCAGCCCCATGTGTCGCTAGATGAACCGCTGGGGGAAGATCAGGGATATTGCTTGTCAGATCGTTTGGCGGATTCCGGACCAAGCCCTGAAGACGAGTGTCAGAACGCGGAACTTCGGAAGTGTCTTCTGCAATTTGCAGCGCAGCTCTCACCCTCGTTGCGGAAGGCGTTCGAGTTGCGCGACCTGGATGGACGTTCTGTCAGAGAAGCGGCGCAGACGCTGGGCTTGGCAGAAGGAACCGTAAAGGCCCAGCTTTCGCGGGCACGGGTGAAGTTGACTCGACTGATGCGCCGGGCGCTCCGTACAGATGCTCGTTCAGGTTTGGTCCGCACTTCTCTAAGGGAGCGGGCTAGACGTCGACCATCGGGAGAAATCCCGTCGGCGTCGGCCGAACCCTGCACCGAGTAATAATCAGCACGCCACGGAGGATTCACGATCGTCGAATCATATACAGACGAGGAAAAGCAATTTTATGTGGATTGTTCGACTCGCGTTACGGCGACCTTACACATTCGTGGTGATGTCGATCCTGATCCTCATCATGGGTGGACTTGCAATTGTTCGTACTCCAACCGACATTTTCCCAAACATTGATATCCCCGTCGTCAGCATTATCTGGACCTATAACGGCCTCATCCCGGAGGACATGAGCGACCGCATCATTAGTGTGACAGAGCGGGCCCTTACCACCACCGTTGATAACATTGAGCATATCGAATCGCAGTCTCTGTATGGTATTGCCGTGGTTAAAGTGTTTCTACAGCCGACTGCAAACATTCAACAAGGTATAGCGCAGATTACCGCTATTTCTCAGACCCAGCTCAAGCAGTTACCTCCGGGAACGACGCCGCCGCTGATTCTTGCCTACAGCGCATCGAGTGTACCCGTACTCCAGTTGGCTCTTTCCGGGCAAGATCTATCGGAGCAACAACTTAATGACTATGGCCTGAATTTTATTCGGACGCAGCTCATCACAGTGCCTGGGGCGTCGGTACCGTATCCCTATGGCGGCAAGCAGCGTCAGGTAGAAGTTGATCTCAATACAACCGCCCTGCAGTCGAAGGGTCTGTCCGCGCTGGATGTGGTCAATGCGATCAGCCTGCAAAATCTGATCCTGCCCACAGGAACGTCCAAGATTGGTTCCAGGGAATACGACGTTTCCATTCCCAATGCCGCCCCGCAGACGATCGCAGACCTGAACCGTATTCCAATCAAGACCATTGGTAGTACGACCATCTACATGAAGGATGTTGCGTGGGTACGCGACGGTTTTCCCCCGCAGACCAATATCGTCAAGGTCAACGGGCAACGATCCGTACTGTTGACGATCCAAAAGGCCGGGAATGCGTCCACACTGAGCGTGATCGCAGGTATCAAGGCCCTTTTACCTCAAATTGCGACGACAGTTCCACCCCAATTAAAAATAACCCCGCTGGCGGATCAGTCCATTTTTGTTCGTGGAGCGATCAGTGGAGTAGTCAGGGAGACACTGATTGCGGCCTGCCTAACCGCTTTCATGATACTTACTTTTCTGGGTAGTTGGCGAAGTACCCTGATCATCGCGACCTCGATCCCTCTCGCAATCCTGACCTCGATCATTGTGTTTAGTGCGATTGGGCAAACGATCAACATCATGACACTCGGGGGACTCGCTCTCGCAGTGGGCATCCTGGTTGACGATGCCACGGTCGAGGTTGAGAACATCAATCGCAACCGCGCGGCGGAGCCCGAGAAGGACATGGACGAAGTCGTCCTGGACAGCGCGTCTCAGATCGCAACGCCCGCGTTTGTCTCCACGCTCTCGATCTGCATTGTGTTTGCTCCCATGTTCTTGCTGTCCGGCGTCGCTCGATACTTGTTTGTACCGCTCGCCGAGGCAGTGGTCTTCGCCATGTTGGCCTCGTATTTTCTTTCGCGGACCATCGTTCCAACCATGGCCAAGTACTTATTGCGAGGAGATAAGACGGAGGCGGAGCGTGCCGTTAGCCGCAATCCGCTCGTACGCTTTCAAAGGCGCTTTGAGGAGGGCTTTGAGAAATTCCGTCACAGTTACCGCGGACTGCTCGAAGTCTGTCTTCATCACCGGCGCGCGTTCCTGATTGTATTCTTCGCGTGCTCTCTTGGTTCTCTGGCAATTCTGATCCCCTGGCTGGGCCGAGATTTCTTCCCCCGTGTTGACAGCGGCACTTTCAAGCTTCATATGCGCGCTCCGACGGGAATGCGTATTGAACAGACCGCCAACCTTTGTGATCTAGTCGAACGGTCGATTCGAAAGCAAATCCCGGCCAATGAGGTTCACAACGTCATTGACAACATAGGTCTGCCCTATAGCGGCATCAATCTTTCTTACAGCAATTCGGCTCCGGTTGGCACATCGGACGCGGACATTCTTGTGACCCTGTCCGTCAACCACCATCCCACGGACGACTACATTCACCAGCTTCGCCTGACCCTGCCGAAACAGTTTCCGGGTGTTTCGTTCGCCTTCTTGCCCGCTGACATGGTGGGCCAGATTTTGAATTTTGGCTTGCCCGCTCCCCTCGATATTCAGGTTGTCGGGAATAATTTGGAGGGGAACCGGCGATACGCGAGCGCACTGCTCGCAAAATTGAGATACGTCTCAGGAACGGCAGATCTGCGGATCCAGCAACCCTTCGATGAGCCCTATTTGAATATGAGGGTCGAACGTACCAAAGCAGAACAACTTGGATTTACTGCCCACGATATTGCCCAGAATCTCCTGGTGTCGCTGAGTGGGAGTTTCTAAACCTCACCCACGTTTTGGGTAGATCCAAAGAATCATGTCAGCTATCAAATCGCAACTCAGACGCCGCAGTACCGGGCGGACACATTGCAGGACCTGGTGAATATCCCGGTCACGGGGACTGATCCGACCGCTCCCCCTTCCCTCACCGCCAGTCTGGTAGCGGTGCAGCGGGGAGCCGGAATGGCGGTTGTTTCTCACTACAACGTCGCGCCCGTGATCGACATCTTTGGCGCTGCTGCCGGCCGAGACCTGGGTGGCGTGGCCAGCGACATTACCAGGATCATTGAGGCTACCCGCCAGCAATTACCGCGTGGTTCTCGAGTTGTCGTCCGCGGGCAGGTTCAGACGATGCGAGCCTCCTACATCGGCCTCTTGAGCGGACTCCTGTTCTCGATCGTGCTCGTATACCTGCTGATCGTCGTGAACTTTCAGTCGTGGCTCGATCCTTTCATCATGATTTCCGCACTGCCCGCGGCGCTCGCCGGAATTGCGTGGTTCCTGTTTATAACCCACACCACTCTGAGCGTGCCGGCCCTCATGGGAGCCATCATGTGCATGGGCGTTGCAACCTCAAACAGCATACTGGTGGTGAGCTTTGCGACGGAAAAAATGACGGAAGGAATGGATTCGGTCAGCGCCGCACTGGAGGCGGGCTTCACGCGTTTTCGCCCTGTGTTGATGACCGCCCTCGCCATGATCATCGGCATGGTGCCCATGGCTCTCGGACTCGGCGATGGCGGCGAACAGAATGCTCCCCTTGGCCGGGCAGTTATCGGTGGTCTTTTTTTCGCGACGGTTTCGACGCTGTTCTTTGTTCCGGCATTTTTCAGTCTTCTGCAAGGTTCGCGCCCACATTCAGCCCAGAAACAAGGACACTAGGTGCAAGGTATGGGGAGCTATTTTATGTTGCCTCAAGCTGAAGATAGACGACAAATGGTCGAGGACACCGCCCCATTGCACGATATGGGAGCAGGGAAGAGCTCGCGTAAGGCCTGGATTGTCCTCGCGGTTGCCGTAATGGCGGTTGCTGCACTCTTGATATCCGGCATGTGGTCCCGAGTCAGGGCGCGTGCGGCGCTAGACACGGAGACAGCGCAAGCTGCTCTGACGGCAGTGTCGGTAGTGCCCCCAAAACGAACCGCGCCCACCGACGAAATCATCCTGCCTGGAAACGTGCAGCCATTCATTACTTCACCCATTTACGCCCGCACCAATGGTTATCTGAAGAAATGGTATTTCGATATTGGAGCGCATGTGAAGAAGGGGCAACTCCTTGCTGTCATCGAAACGCCGGAAGTCGATCAGCAGCTCGAGCAGGCTCGTAGCAACCTGCTCACCGCGCAGGCGAATCTTGAACTTGCTTCCATTACCAAGACCCGGTATCAGGGACTTTTGAAAAGCAACGCTGTATCCCAACAGGACGTCGACAACGCGGTCGGTACCTACAACGCGAATAAGGCAATTGTCGAGGCAGACAAGGCGGCCGTGCAGCAGTACTCGGCGCTAGTCTCTTTCGAAAAGGTCTACGCGCCTTTCGACGGTGTGATTACCGCGCGCAACACAGATATCGGCGACCTCATCAATTCCGGCAGCAGTAGCAATGTGAAAACCGATCTGTTCCACATCTCTCAGCCGGGAAAATTGCGCGTTTACGTGAACGTCCCCGAAGAATACTCGCGGGGAATGAAAGTCGGCTTGACAGCAGACCTCACTCTCGCTGAATTTCCCGACCGCAAGTTTCAGGGAACCGTGGTGCGTACTGCCGATGCCATCAATATGACGACGCGCACATTATTGGTTGAAGTCGACGTGAACAATCCGACCGGCACGCTGCTTACCGGTTCTTACGCAGAGGTCCACTTCGCGATCCCGAAGCAGTTCTCCACTTTCCTGCTTCCGGTCAACACTCTCCTATTCCGCACCGAGGGTCTACATGTCGGCGTTGTAAAGGGGGGCAAGGTCGTGCTGACCAGAGTTACGCCCGGGCATGATTTCGGCAATGAGATCGAGATCGTCTCCGGCCTCAAAGCGGGCGATCAAGTGATTATCAACCCGCCCGACTCCATTGTTGCTGGACAGCAAGTCCAGATTGTGCAAGCGACACTGCCTGGAGATATCAAGTGAAGCTGCTTCGAAACCTGATTTTCAGGAGCTCCCGCAAGGCGTCGCAACGGGTTCTGATAGCGATCGCCGCACTCCAGTTAACGGGTTGCGTAGTCGGCCCCAAGTACCACCAGCCGCCGGCGCCGGCTCCTCCCGCCTATAAAGAGGTGGGCGATTGGAAGCCCGCCCAGCCGAATGACCAGAATCTTGGCGGTGAATGGTGGAAGGTATTCCAGGATCCTCAACTCAATGCACTGGAAGACCAGGTCAATGTTTCAAACCAGAATCTGAAGGCCGCGGAGGCTCAGTACCGGCAGTCCCGCGCCGCCCTGCGCTACTACCGGGCGGACTACTACCCCACTGTAACGACCGGCCCGTCGGCGACTCGCGAACGGATGTCCTCCCGCCGGCCGCCCCCGAATTCAATCTTCAACGGCATCACCTACAACGATTATGTGCTTCCATTCGACGTCTCCTATCAGGCCGATGTCTGGGGACGAATTCGAAAAAATGTAGAGTCCTATCGCGAGCAAGCGCAGGCGAGTGCGGCAGACCTGGCGACGGTCAATCTGAGCATGCATGCCGACCTCGCGGTGGACTACTTCCAGGCTCGCAGTTTGGACGCCCAGGAACAGCTCCTCAATTCGACGGTGACGCAATATCAGCAGGCCTTGGATTTGAACGAAAGCCGTTTTCGGGGCGGAATTGCTTCCGAGGTGGAGGTCGAGCAGGCGAGGACCATACTCCAGACCACCCATGCAGAAGCGATTGATGTGGGCGTGGCGCGAGCCCAGTACGAACACGCTGTCGCGATCCTGATCGGCAAACCTCCCGCAGAGTTCAGTCTTCCTCCGCTGCCTCTGACCACACCGCCTCCGCATATTCCTTTGGGCGTGCCATCGGACCTGCTCGAAAGGCGCCCGGACATTGCAGCCGCCGAGAGGCTGGTGGCGTCCGCCAATGCTCAGATCGGGGTCGCGAAAACGGCGTACTATCCGCTCATCAACCTAGGTGCCTCGGGAGGATTTGAGAGCTCGGCCATCACGACGCTGATTAACGGGCCGAGTGGCTTGTGGTCTATCGGTCTGTCCGCCACCGAAACACTTTTCGATGTGGGAAGGCGCCGTTCTCTCAACGATCAGGCGCTTGCCGCGTATGACTCTCAAGTCGCTTATTATCGACAGACCGTGCTGAACGGATTCCAACAGGTGGAAGACAATCTCGCGGCGGTCAGGATTCTGGAAAACGAGGCCAAAGTTCAAGACGAAGCGGTGGCCGCCGCTCAACGCTCCTTAGATCTCTCGGTCATTCGCTACAAGGGCGGAGTTACAAGTTATCTCGAGGTGATCACCGCCCAGAATGCCGCGCTCGCCGATGAAGTAACTGCGGTCAATATCCTGGGACGGCGGATGGCGAATACTGTGTTGCTGATTCAGGCTCTGGGCGGCGGATGGGACCGGTCGAGTCTGCCGGAGCGCCCGGAATGCTGCGGGAAACTGGCTAGCTCTGGTCAAAATTGATGGCCACCGCGACTAACTCCAGTTGGTGCACTCGAAATAGCCAAGCTCACCAAACATGCTTGAACAAAGGAGGGAATGGGTCTGCTATTCGCGGACGCTCCATATCGCCTTATGCTATTGCGGTTTCGCATATTTTGAACTCGCTCTTGAGTGATATCGAATGAATCCCGAAAGAACGCCGGCGTAGTTATAGATTTAAACAACGGAGCCCGCTCCTTCACCTCGAAAATATGAAACGACCAAAAGGTCTCTCTGATATCACCATTACTCTGGCGTTCCCGGGGGCATTTTGCTCACAATCACCGGCACTTGAGTCGAGACCGGGCAAGATGAAAACCTCCGCGCCGATTCCTAAAAGCACACCAACCACAACCTGCGCCGGAAAACGCATGGTGCTCCTCGCGGCCGCGGCTGGGGCAACATGAATCAAAAAATCCGCCATTCTCATCATAGTTCACCTCTGGATTCACGTCAGCGGCGAATGACGCCGCAAACTTCGGATCGATCGAGGAAAAGAAATCCGTCCTGCGGAGGGCGCGGATGGCTCACGGCCGATTCTCAAGTCCCTTGGAGTGTGCCAGCCCTGGAGGGCCCGGTCGGCCAGCCATCCTGGAAATTCAAGCCGAGCTGGTACTCGGTCGCAACCGATGAGAAGATGAATTCGCCGGATGCTCAACGTGCGATGTCTAAGCGTGCTGGATCGAAGACAGTCGAAGTCAGGGGAAGTCACGCTGTGTACGTCTCACAACCGGAAGCAGTAGCTGCTCTCATCGCCCGAGCCGCGGATAGCGACGAAGCCAGAAAAGTAGCTGGGGCCGGGTAACATTATGCACCTGCACGGGCGGCCGCTTTAGGTCGCCCGTTGTGCCTCTATTAAAATATAAAATGGCCGAACCCGTTCTGCCCTAGTTCGAATTCTTCCGGCTGCATGCAGTCTCTTCTGTGCGCTATTTAGGGATGGAAGCACTCTTTCTAGTCTGTCGCGGCCGCACTCAGCGTCCGCAATTGCCTTAGCGTTTGGGACGGCTCTGGACGGATCGTGTAATCCGCGTTCAGATCGGCCGCGCGGATAATGCCCCGTTTGTCGATTACGTATCGTGCAGGTATTGGCAATCGATATTCTGGCTCATCGTTGAATCTGTCCAGGGTGCTGCCGAACGATTTGTATAGCTCGCACAAGTAGTCCGACAGTGTGAAAACGAGCCGAAACTGCTCTGCGACTCTTAGGTGAAGGTCCGTCAGAATGTCGAACGACAGGCTCAGCTTTTTGTGCAGAGCGCGGGTATACCGTTCGAGCTCTGGAGTGATTACAACAATTTGTGCACCCACGGTTTGCACCTCGGAATGGATCTGCTGTAGAGCCTCCAGCTCCATATTGCAGTACGGTCACCAGTGCCCGCGAAAGAAACTGACTATCAGCGGGCCCTGGCGGAGGAGATCGTTCGAGTCTACCTGTACGTGATCCTGATTGAATAAGGTGAAGCTCGGAGCATGGTCGCCGACCTTCAATGCGCGATCTTCAATCCCGGTCGCCTTGAGCTCGGCCGTGGCGCGATGCATTGTTTCGATTGCTTCGCGCGGCGCATTGTATGGCGGGGCTCCGGATTCGAATGATTTCTTGAACTCGTCCAGTCGTTCCTGAAGAGTTGCCATTGCGTTTTCCCCTTCTGTGGCTCGGAACTGAGGGTCGACAAAGTCACGGAGTTAGATTTGGCAATTTTAGTTCAGATCGCGGTGCGGCCTCCATCTACGGCGAGCTTCGCGCCATTCACAAAACTGGAGCGATCTGTCGCCAAGAATACGATGGCTTCTGCGATTTCGTCGGCTGTGGCCGGACGACCCGCCGGTCCCTGCGCAGCTAGCTGCGCAAGACCCTCGCCCATTGCATCCGTGCCTTCGGTGCGGGTGGGTCCAGGGCTAATTGCATTCACCCGGACCCCACTCGGTCCATATTCAGCCGTCCAAGTCATCGGTGGCGCGAGTTCCGCCACCGGGAAATAGGGCGCTTTCACATTTAGCGAGTAAACGCGATCAAACTGTTCTTCCGTCATTTCATGCGTGGGCCCGAAGGTGGGCGGGTTCCTGGAGGTGCGGTTCTCCCGGTCGTTCTAGGATATGGGGATTGTGAAGATCGACGTCTTCGTACTAGCCGTAATGGAGGGCGTGCTCGGCGGCGATTCAGACTATCTGTCCAAACGACAGAACAATGAATTCATGGTTATTGGCCCGTTGCACGCCATACCTCTTGCCGACAAGGAGTACTGATGAAGTCTTGATCCCTCCTGGATCACGGACAAACCGGCAGTAATCGGCCTTGGACGAAGGAACCAAGACTGGTCGCCTGAGAATCTGCTAATCAAGTGGCGAAGTCACGCTGGCCGCGGATTTCCATCTGTCAACCATGTGTTCGCTCTGACACTTACGATCGATCCCGCCTTAGGGAGCCGGGCATAAGGATGATTCACCAAATGTGGATCGCTCCGACACGAGGGGGGCCGGAACGGCCTTGGATCACCTGGGTCTCTAGCACGATCTCTATATTTTTCGTCTGCCAATCCTGGGGAGCGTGCGCCAATATTTCTTGCATCCGATGTTCGTCGACGAGAAATTCACCTGCTGCTACCGTTCCCCCGCGACCGATTCCCGCTGCCACCACCGCATACTGATCGGTATCCGGCGGAATGAACCGGGCTACGATGGCGTAATCCTTGTAGTCTTCTGTCTTCTGCTGCAAACGATCGAGCAGCCATTCCCGCTTCTCGGGATGCTCGCGATCTTCAATCCAGAGTTGCGACATCGAGGGATCGTTCACGAAATGGAAGCGCAGCGCTGAAGTCAGCCGTAGGGTCCAGGTATTGTCGAAGGCGCCGATAAAAACGGAAGGGCTGCGGCGCAGGTCCGTAAGGCTGGTCGTGGACTCCCCCAGTACTCGATAGTTCTTGCTATACGAGCGCAAGGTCCCGGCTACATTCACCAGAGGATTCAGATCATCGATGATCACGGTAACCATGGTGTCGGGGAGCGTGATCTCTTTTTGCGGGTCGGCGGCATCGCGCAGCCGAATGTTCGCATACTGCACCTGGTCAGCGATACAGAACAGGGCAGGATCAGGGGACTTCACAAAGGGCGCCCAGAACTGTTGCAAGATCGTCGGCCGGGATCCTCGCCACCACCAAATGCCCGCCGCCATCGTTGTCAGGATCGCAAGCATAAGGATGAGGACAAGCGCTTTTGTGGAGATCCATCGATGCGGGACAGACTTAGCCTTTTCCGATTCAGTCGCCGTTTGAGCGGTAACCGCAGAGCCGTTTGGGGGCGCGGCGGGGGCTACTGCCAGTCCGTTCGGGTAGCCGGGCCAGGAGAACTGGGGTGCATAGGAACCGGACGGCAGGAAAAGTCGAATCTCCTGGCTGTGCTTGGGGTCTTGATAGTAGTGGTCAATGCGTTTGCGGATTTCTGCGGCGGTAACGCGAACGATCGGATCAGTATTAGTGTCGTAATCCGGCGGGCGGTCAAAGACCTCGATGCCGAGGATTCGTTCCTTCAGGTCATGTCCCTGGCCTTCCAGCGTGCGCCCGACTACGAACCTCAAGAACTGGGCATAGCGCTTGCTGGAATGAAAAAGAGGAGAAGCCAGCAGCCGTTCCAGCTGTTGCTGAACTGCTTCTTTTTCTGGTTCGCTGGACGGAGTCCAGCTGTCAATGACGGTCTCTGGTATCAATCGACTCCGGCCTTTCGACAGGTGTCACTACGGTGTGATAAACAGGATTCTGTCGCGAGCGAACTCTGTTGTGGGGATACTACTGCGGCTCACCAACCGAGTTCAACCGTAAAACACATGATGAACCATCTTTTCTCCCTTTCTTAACTGTTTCGGGAAACATATGAAATCAAAGGAGAAAACCAGCTACTAAATCGATTATCCTTCTTATCCCCTCCTTCTTACCTGTAAACGCTTGCTATTTGCTGAGGTCGTGACCCACTGTTGCGGCTTTGGTTACGTATTCGTCTTTCCGGACGAACCCAAGCTGCGGTCTAGTCCGCGTAAGTCGGCTGCAGCCGGCCGGTGAAGGAAGTACAGGAGGGTACCAATGTTGCGTAGAGTGCGTTGGCAGGCATGCTTTGTATTCGTGGTTGTCACGGCGTTCCTAGGTGGCAGCTACCTTGAGGCTCAAAATCAGCAGGTGGCCGCAACCCTGAGCGGCACGGTCACTGATCCCACCGGCCTGGCGTTGAAAGATGCAAAGGTGACTCTCACCAGCGCGCAAAACGGAGTCGTCCGCCACTTTGTGACTCAAGAGGACGGCCTCTACTCATTTACCTTGCTCCCGGCCGCCGTTTATACCTTGGAAGTCGATGTTAGCGGCTTCAAGGACTACAAGCAGCATGGCCTTACGCTGGAAGCAGGTCAGACTGTACGTCAGGATGTGCGCTTGGCAGTAGGGTCGACCTCCGAAACGATTGAAGTTACTGCCGAGGCTCCCCTTCTGAATGCGGACAACGCGAACATTTCTGCGGACATTTCAGCCAGACAATTGGTGGAGACGCCATTAAACCTGCGCAACATCATAAGCCTCGCTGAGCTGAATTCTTCGGTGAGCAATACCGCTGAGGAGCAGGTCGTGGGAGCTCCGGGCATCTCGGGGAGCGCCGACCAGGATGTTTCGTTTCTGAACTTCGGCGGCACGTTCTTTGGCACCGCGCAATACCTGCTCGATGGCACCTGGGACACGCGGTTGGACTGGGGCGGCGTGCTTTACGTTCCCTCGATCGATGACGTCCAGGAATTCAAAATCCAGACCAATGCATTTACGGCGCAATATGGATTTAGCAGCGGCAACGTGGTTAACGTCGTCACCAAGTCCGGGACGAATCAAATCCACGGCGACGCTTGGGAGTTTTACCGCAATAGCGCCTATGACGCCCGGTACTATTTCAATAATGGCAGCCAGCCGCAATTCCATCGAAACCAGTTCGGGGGCACGGTCGGCGGCCCCATCATCAAGAACAAGCTGTACTTTTTCGCGTACTACGAGGGGCTACGGCAGGCGACACCGGCCACTTTTGGCCCGATCACCATGCCCACAAACAACGAAAGGACAGGCGTGTTTACCGCTTCGCTGGGTGCCCAGACTGGTACCGATTATCTTGGACGGCCGATCTATAGTGGCGAGATTTACAACCCGTTCAGCACTCGTCTGGTGACCTGCGGCGGCACCGACAGCGTAACCGGCAATAATGTCACCTGTCCTGCCGGTGCGACGACCGAGTACATCCGCGATCCTGTTTCCGGAAATATCGCGACCGGTTTGGGCGTGACGAACGTGATTCCCACCGGCCTGATGGATTCGATCGCCAGCAATATTGCAGGCGGCAGTTACTGGCCGACGCCGACCACGAACGCTCTCATCAACAACTTCACTGCGGCTTCTTCGGCCTCGGCGCACTCGAACGAGTACTCGGGCCGCGTTGACTACAACTTATCCGTGAATGACCGCCTCTTCGGACGCTGGTCGCAGAAGTACCAGCAGAAAGTCAACTTCCCCACGTACTACGGAGCTTCCAATCCAGGGGGGCCGGGCGTGGTCGCTCCCAACAACCGCTACAGTGTGGATGTCGGATACACCCACATTTTCAACCCGACATTGACGATGAACGCGAATCTTGGGGTGAACCGCCACGTCGAGCAATCGGTAACGCAGAGCTTTGGATATAAGGCTTCAACTCTGGGCTTGCCATCGTTCATAGACGGAATTGCCCCGAGCTTCCCTGAAGTCCAGCCCCAGAGCTATGCGCCTCTAGGCGCGCAAGCGGGACTCGATAACTACATGGTTCCGCAAACCTTGTGGACGGGTTCCGTGGATTTCACCAAGATCCGCGGCAAGCACCAACTGTCATTCGGATTCATCGACGTTTGGGCCCGCATCGACGGTGGCCACTATGCCAACACCGTTCTGCAGTTCCAGACCACCTCGACAGCTGGACCGGATCCCCAGAATGCGACCCCCGGAACGGGCGACGGTTTTGCTTCATTCCTGATGGGCGTCGGCAGCGGAACCGATCAGACCGGTTACAACAAATTTCCCGCAACCGACAAGAACTTGTTCGGCTGGTATCTTCAAGATGATTGGAAGATCCTTCCGAAGCTCACGATCAACCTAGGTCTGCGCTATGAAATCCAGACTGCCCCAACGGAAAGGACGAATGCGCAGGAATACTTCGACTTCAGTGCGGTAAATCCGATCAGCACCGCGGTAGGCACAAACTATCCGGGCGCGCTTGTATTCAACAGCAGCAACAACCGTGGACTCTACGATACCCAGCACAAGAATTTTGCCCCAAGAATCGGCGCGGCCTACAGCCTGCTTGACAAGCTGGTAGTGCGCGGCGGATATGGCATCTTCTTCGTGCCCAACTACTACGGTAATGGTCCCAACATCGGCTACTCTCAGGGGACGCCGTGGGTCACAAGTCTGAACAGTGGACTCAACCCATTTACCACTCTTAGCGGAAGCTCGGGCGTGAACTGCAGCAATGGTTCGACGTCCGCGCCTTGCCAAAGTGCGTTCCCGAACGGCCAGGTTCCGTCCACGGGAAATTCACTAGGCGGATTGACAGACGTTGGTTTCGGCTTGAATCCAGTCGTGAATAATGTCCGCCCCTCTGCGTATGTGCAGCAGTGGATGACAGGTGCTCAATACTCGCTTACGAACAACGACCTGATCGACATCAGTTATGTCGGAAACCATGGCGTCCACGTATTGTCACAATACCTGGAGTGGGACGAGATTCCTGCGGCCGATCTCAGCCTCGGCAGTCAGTTGCTCAGCCCGGTTGCCAATCCGTTCTACGGGCACATAACCTCCAGCGGTTGCGGCCTGGATCAGCCCACGGTCCCCATGGGCCAGTTGCTGCGGCGCTTCCCTGAATACTGCAGCGTGACCGAGGCACCCCCTGCTGTAGGTGGTTCCACCTACAACGCACTGCAGGCCACTTATACACACCGGTGGCATTCAGGGCTGGATCTGAATGTTTCCTACACGTACTCGAAGTTCATGGACAACGTGCAGGGCGCGGCCGGATGGGCTTTCCCCGGCAGCGGAAGCTCGGTGCGAAACTCCTATAACCTCGCGGCAGAGCGCTCGGTGGACGTGACCGACACGCCGAATAGCCTGGTTGTCAACTACAACTACGAACTCCCATTCGGCACCGGCAAATTGCTTGGCGGCGGATGGAGCCGGCCCGTCAATGCCATCCTCGGTGGGTGGCAATGGAGCGGGATTCTAACGGCTAAATCCGGATTGCCGCTCTCCATCAATGCGGCGACAAACAACACCGGCGGATTCGGATTTAATCAGAGACCCAACCTAGTCGCGGGAGTCAATCCGGTTCCCCAGGATCAGTCACTCACAGATTGGATCAATCCAGCGGCCTTTGCTCAGCCTGCCGCCTATACATTTGGCGATGCTCCGCGCTTCTTGTCGAATCTGAGAGCGCCCAAATTCTTCGACTATGACACGGGCATCGAAAAATGGTGGGGCCTCGGCGAGACCAGAAAGCTGCAGTTCCGCTTCGAAATGTTCAACGCGTTCAATCATCCGGCATTCTTCGAGCCAGACACCAATCTGGGCGACAGCAATTTCGGAACTATCACCTCGGCCTATCCCGCAAGAAGCGTCCAATTTGGCGGGAAATTCTACTGGTAGCCCCCAAGGCTGCCGGCTATCCCAACCCTTCAGCGATGCCTGGCGGATCCCAATCCGCCAGGCACTCTGAACCGAAATGGATAAATCGTCCCTCCGACCCAGGGTATCGATGCCAATGAGAAAGCTACTCCGCAGTATTACCATGCTCCGATTCATGTGTATCTTGGGTATGGCCTTGCAGGCTTCGCTTGTGAACGCGGCGGTTGACTCCGAGAGCTACAATCCGGTCGCCGATCCTCGCGCGGTAGTGTTGGCCGGCTCGGCGCGATTCACGGTTCTTACCCCTCAGCTTATCCGCTTGGAGTGGGATAAGGACGGGAAGTTTGAAGATCATGCCTCTTTCGCCTTCGTGAATCGCGCGCTTCCGGTTCCCCCATTCACGCGGCAAATCGGACCCGGCAACCGCGTGGTGCTGAAGACCACTGCATTGACGCTGGTCTACGATCCCGGCGATACCGACGGCAAGTTCACCCCTGGCGACCTTACGGTTTCGTTGAGCCTTAACGGGAAAGAAGTCGTATGGAAACCAGGGATGGAAGACAGCGGCAATCTTCTGGGGACCACCCGTACGCTGGATACTGCCCGCGGTGGAGTGAAGCTGGAGCCCGGCCTGATCTCGCGGGACGGCTGGACCCTCGTGGACGACAGCGCGCGCCCGCTCTTCGATTCGGCCGATTTCAGCTTTC
>Ga0187805_10000010_pt1 | contig 70781 bp, 54 predicted proteins | sample NC_wetland_sal_i_6_FD_132965 | JGI IMG/M metagenome (GOLD analysis project Ga0187805, IMG submission 132965) | Wetland sediment microbial communities from Neuse River Estuary, North Carolina, USA - Control_5 | ecosystem: Environmental > Aquatic > Freshwater > Wetlands > Sediment | place: USA...
CCAGAAGTTAAAAGCAAAATCCTCTCCACCAAGAAGAAGGGGCCTGGATGCAAGCAACGATCGAGGCCTCACGGAGAGGAGTGGAGAAGTGTTTTTGCTTGACATCCTCTCTCATAGGATGAGCGATATGGGGATTTTGCAACAGTTATCGATGCGTAATTCAGGGGCGGTTTGACCAGAGATAATCCTGCTGCTTTTCATCCCAATTCCGCCCGCTACTCACATCTCTTTTGGCAGTGCGAACCGTCCGTCCGAGCAGCTCTAATGTAAGAATTCTGCCCAACCGATATGCATTGGTGGAAGTTTCAAGTAAGCACTTTTTCAGTTCAATCCGTAAAGCCTCAGTGTTGTATAGCTCGCGGGTGTACATTTGGTTCGGATCGAGTAGAGTACGAACTTCCTCAAGTCCGACCAACCGGCTGAGAGGCAGGCGGGCATGTGGATATAGCGTGACTCTACGTTCTCTCCCCTTGAGTTTTGCCTGAATTAGCAAGCGACGCGCAACCAGTCGGCTGTAATGGAGGAGTAACGGCCCGAACTGATGCATGGTCGTAAGCCTTAGAGGCAATGCCGGATAACCCCCCGGCAGCGGTAAGCGAGCCAGTTGTGGGCTCTCGTGCTCAATGAGGCGACGACTCATGCGGTGGTGTACCCTTTCGGAGACCGGCGCCAAAATCGCTAGTTCTAACGGTCGCCTAAACCCATAGGGACTAATGCAAGGCCAGATGTGATCTGTAGCAGTATGCGTCCTGCCTAGCCATTTCTGCTGCCGAAGCACAAGATAAATGGCATCCATTGATACGGTGTTCGGGAAATTCTCTAGGCCGCTGATGGTTTGGCGAATTATGTCGGCATAGTAGTCCGTCAAGCTCGCAGAGTAGCTGAAAGCAAGCAGGCCGGCGACTTCCCCTTCGAAGGTAAAGCGGCGGTCTGCTAACATCCGACAGTCGAAATGGTGCTGGCGTCCCGTGTAGGGGAAAAGCAGTTCCCACCAGTGGCCCTTTAATACTTCCCCAATTGCCCCATTGAGACTAGCATCGAACCCCTCTGAATTGAGCAAATGTGCGTCGAGAGTAGGGCCGTAATACAATAAGTCGCACTCGCCATCGCAGTAAGGGAGAGATTCTTTGGATCGATCCCACCAGTGTTGAGGAGAACTGCAGCCCCTGAAGCGACGGTGATGCCGCAGTCCAAGTTGCTGTGCTATCCGAGTAGATGCACGCACGTCAAGATTGTCGTCATCTCCATTGACCACAACATCCAGATTCAAGTTGGCGTTTAGCATTGCCCCCACGAGGCCCCGGGTATCGAAACCGCCAGTGAAGTCGAGTAGTGGCTTTGGAAAGTTCCTGTGGATGGTACACAATGACTCCCGGAGGGCAGCCGCCACCTGATCTACGTCGACTGGCGTTTCGGCACCTTTGCGGAGTACCGACTCGATACTCCAATATCTCCGCTGAAATTTTAGGCGACCCTCGGCAAAGCAATATATGCGAGCGTCCTCGAACTTGTTGACACCTTTGAACAAGCTGCGCGTTGGTTCATAAATGTTCCCGGAACCGAGGAACTGGCGACAGCCTTCGGAGTCCCACTCTGAACCTGCAAGTGCAGCCAGGACAATGGAAGACGTGGAAATAACTTGTGTCGTACCAATTTGAACCGCATAGAGATGCAAGATGCCCAAGCGGTCTGTAATGATCATCAGCTCACCCGAATCACCATCGCCCGATGCTACGACGAATTGGCCGTCGAGATCCTGAAGACAGGCATTCGGATCACTAGTGGAAAACTGCGGCTGGTCCAGCAGCTTGTGGAGGCCTTCCTCACCTGAGACGCCTTGGTAGAACCAAGTGCCAGTTCCACAGAGCCATCGACTTGAGGTTTTCGCCCGAACAATACCGCTGGACTGAGTTTTGGTTCGGGGGAACACGGCGACGGCCAACGTTGCGCTCGCGATATTGCTACAAGGTCGCAGCTTGCATAGGCTGTTGAACAAGGTCAAGCCTTTGGTAAATAGCTGGTTAGTCAGCTCGCTCTTCGAGCTCTGGACGATCAATAGTTGGCTCATGGCAGCTCCTTATAACAGAGTCCCGCTGTGCCGAACTTTCTGTGGGGAGGACCGAGGGCTTTTTAGTCGGCGATCCTCTGGTTTCGCGAAGGCGGCAACATCATACACTCCTCGCGTTGAGACGGCTCCTGTTTAATGCCAATTCGGAAGCGACTGTCGAGAACAGGCCATTTTCACGCTTTGAGCCGCAAAGCGGATTTTGAGTTGTAATGGGGCGATTAGGCTCAAAACCTGGCTGAAGGTGATGGAGTTGGGCGGGAGCTTTAGCCGCCGTTAGGAACTCTTCAGTTTTTTTGACTTTTCCTCTACGCCGCGCGCGAGCTTTTCTTTGTGCGCGTGAAGTTTCTTCGCTACTCCCTCGTCGGCGAGCCCAATCATCTGCGCTGCGAGAATCCCTGCATTGGTCGCACCCGGCTTGCCGATCGCAACCGTCGCTACAGGAATTCCCGCCGGCATCTGCACCGTCGCCAGCAGCGAATCCATTCCCTGCAACGAAGTCGAGGGAATCGGGACGCCGATGACGGGCAGAGTAGTGTGCGCCGCGATGACTCCTGCCAGATGTGCGGCACCGCCAGCCCCGGCGATGATCACGCGGATGCCGCGCTCCGCGGCCTTGCGCGCGAAGTCGGCCGTTCGGTCCGGCGACCGGTGCGCCGAAGTCACATCCATCTCATGCGCAATCCCGAATTCGTCGAGCGCCTTGGCCGCCTCGCGCATGATCTCCAGATCTGAATCACTTCCCATTACAATCGAAACCAGTGGCTTGCTCATTGCTCCCCTCAAGGTAGGTTTAGTGTCCAGGACTTCCCAGAGCGCGGGTTGTGCCGCGCCTAGGGATCCTTCGACTGCGGATTGGCTACGCATTCGCGAAGCCAATCCTACGCTCAGGATGACAAAACGATCACCCTTCTCGCGTACTTTTCAGGAGGGTGGGTAGTATGAGTCACCTCTTCAACGCCCGCGCCGCAATGTCCTTCCGATAATGTGCTCCATCAAAGGAAATTTTCCCGCAGGCCTCATATGCCCGCGCAACGGCGGTCTTCAAATCCGCAGCCCGCGCCGTCACTCCCAGCACTCTGCCTCCGGCAGTGTAATAAGCTCCATCGCGCTTCGAGGTCCCGGCATGAAACACCTTCACGCCCTCAACCGCGCCAGCCTCCGCGAGCCCATCAATCGTTTTTCCCATCTCGAATGTTCCCGGATACCCGCCCGAGGCCATCACCACGCAGACCGACGGTTCCTGCGACCACTTGAAATCGCCTTCGCTCACGCGTCCCTCGATCGAAGCCTCGACCGCCTCGATCAAATCACTCTCCAGCCGCATCAGGATGGGCTGCGTTTCGGGATCGCCGAAGCGGCAGTTGAACTCCAGCACCATCGGACCGCGTGCCGTCATCATCAGCCCGCAGTACAGCACGCCCTTGAACTCCGTACCTTCGGCCTTCATCCCCGCAACCACCGGCCGCGCAATGTGATTCACCAGCCAATCGCGCATGCCCGCGTCCACCAGTTCGCTGGTCGAGTACGCGCCCATGCCACCCGTATTCGGGCCGGAGTCGCCGTCACCCACGCGCTTATGATCCTGCGCCGCCACCAGCGGGGCCACGCGCTCGCCGTCGCTGAAGACGAGAAACGAAAGCTCGTCGCCCTTCAAACATTCTTCCAGCACCACGCGCGACCCGGCTTCGCCCAGCATTTTCCCGCTGAGCATCTCCGCCGCCACGCTGGCTGCTTCCTCTTTCGTCTTGGTGATCACGACGCCCTTGCCCGCCGCGAGCCCGTCGGCTTTTACCACCACCGGAGCGTGGAAATGTGCCAGGGCCGAACGCACCTGCTCGATCGAGTCGCAGATGGCAAACGGGGCCGTGGGGATGTGATGGCGCTGCAGAAATTCTTTGGCGAAACTCTTGCTCGATTCCAGCCGCGCTGCCGCCTGCGTGGGGCCAAAGACCGGCCATCCACGCCGGTTGAATTCGTCCACCACGCCCAGCGTCAACGGCTGCTCAGGCCCGATCACCGTCAAATCGGGCTGCAGACGCATGGCCAGCTCGACAATCGAATCCAGGCTCTTCAAATCGACGGGAAGGCACTCAGCTTCGTCCGCGATTCCGCCGTTGCCGGGGGCGCAGTAAAGTGCGGAAATCCGCGGCGACTGCCGCAGTTTCCATAGCAGCGCGTGCTCCCGCCCGCCTCCACCTAGAACCAGTACTTTCATAATTGCAGAGTCAATCAGGTTAGGGGTTCAACACGAACGCTGTCAAACGACACCGGAGGCGTAACGAAGTGGGGAGGGAGGCGTGGCCGAATGCGTCATCCCGAGCGGAGCCGCTTTTCAGGCGAAGAGAGGGATCTCCCGAATGAAGGTTAGGGAGACTGCTGGTCGCCAGCGCGATTCGTGGTACAGATTCACCGCGGCGGTTGCTTGCCTGATAGGGATCCTTCGACTGCAGTTTTGCTTCGCTGTTCGCGAAGCAAAATCCTCGCTCAGGAGGACAAATCCGGGAAAAGCGTCTTCTTCAGCCTCTTACTTCAAATATGCTCTCACCAGCGAAATCAAATCTTCGGTCAACTCCTCGGGCGAGTCCGGAACGCGTTCCGGATGCGTAATGTGCAGTCGGATATGATCCTCGAGGATCTCCGCCATCAGGCTGTTGACGCCGCCGCGAATCGCGGCCAGCAGCATCAGGATGTCCGCACATTCGTCCCCCTCGGACACGGCCCGCTCGACCGCTGAAATCTGGCCACCCAGGCGCTTGATGCGCGAAAAAAGTTTCTGTTTCTCTTTGGAAATTTCCGGCAACTTATCTTTCATTATTTTTTCGTCCCCTGCCTTTTTCTCGACATATACCATATGGGGGTATGATATAACATTCCCAGGCGGCAGGAATATGACATTCAATTCATTGGCTCAAATCTTTGGAAAGGAGGAAACCGGCAATGGCTTGCATCACTTTCATCGCACCGCTCGTGGCGATGGCGACGACGCAGCTCGCGCGCGAAACCCACAACCAGGACGCCCACGTCTGGCAGGCAGAAGGCAATCTGGAACACAATTCTCTGCGCATGAGCTGGGTCGTGGTCACCGACGAAAACGGCAACCGGCGGCTTCAGATACAGTGGGCCTCAGGAGAACCCTGCTGCTCGCTCACCGCCAGTCGAAGCCTTGTAACATGGCTGTAACCAACACTGCGTAGGCTCGTTGCATTGGGAATTCGTAGCGGCGCGGTTGACGTTCGAATGCGGAATTGCTATTAACTATGGTTAATAGTAATCCATATAGGGCAGTTAACCGCACAAGCGGGCAGCGCACTCATCACGAACAAAGGGGGAGGCCGGCTGTGACCTGTTGTCACACCGCCCGCGTTGCCGTACGGTCATGCAATTGAAATTCATATTCAATATGGCGCTCCTCGCTGCTCTCGCGCTTCCCGCGGCGGTTTGCGCCCAGCAAACCGGTGCAGAGCAGGCTCCGCCCGCTGCATCCGCCACGGTTCCCGCCGCCAGCGCCATCGATCCACCTCCCGCCGACAACAACCCGGAAACCATGCTGCCTCATTTCAGATCTACCCGCTTCTGGCTCTCCGGACAGGCCAACTTCATCTTCCAGACGCATCCTGAGTTCCCCGCGCTCTACAGCGGCCCGCACAGCCTGAATTCGCATTACGAAAAGGCCACCTCGCGCGTCGTCACCCTTTACACCGGCTTCCGTCTCAACAACTCGACCGAGTTTCTGGCCGACATCGAAGAAGCCGGCGGTTCGGCCCTGAGCCTCGGCTTCGGCCTCGCCGGGAACACTGATCTCGACATTGTCCGCAATCCGCTGCTCAGCAAAGCTCCCTATCTCGGTCGTGGAATGATTCACCACGTTTTTGCGCTCAGCAAAGACAAGATTGAGAACGAGCGCAGTTTCCTTTCGCTATTCGATGAGTTGCCACGCCGTCGCTTAGAAGTGCGCTTCGGAAAATTCAGCATGCCGGATTTCTTCGACATCAATTCCGTCGGCTCCGACACTCACTTCCAGTTCATCAACTGGACCACCGACAACAACGGTGCCTGGGATTACGCGGCCGACACGCGCGGCTACACCGTGGGCGCGGTCGCCGACTTCGAAGACCGCAACTGGGGATTCCGCGTCGCCGAAGGCCTGATGCCCGAAGTCGCCAACGGCATCAATCTCGTCTGGAGGCCCTGGCAGGCACACGCCGAAAATTTCGAATACGAACTCCGTCACGGCGTTCTCCCCGGCAAGTCCGGCGTGATCCGCGCTCTGGCCTATACCAACTACGCGAACATGGGCATTTACCGCGAGCAGATCATCAAAGCTGCCGCTGCCGGCACGACCCCCGATATCACCAATCACCCGTGGAACATCACCCGCAAATACGGGTTCGGCATCAACATTGAGCAGGACCTCACCCACTACCTGACCGCCTTTGCGCGCGCTGGGTGGGACGATGGCAGGACCGAATCTTTCGCCTACACTGAGGTCGACCAGACAGTCGCCGCCGGCGTGGGCGCCAACGGCTCCTGGTGGCATCGCAGGCAGGATCGTGCCGGCATCGCTTTCGTGACGAACGGCATCAAGAAAGATCACCAGAACTATCTCGCGGCCGGAGGCCTCGGCTTCCTGCTCGGCGACGGCAACCTGAAATACGGGCGCGAAAACATCGTCGAGTCCTACTACACCCTGCACTTGTGGCGCGGAATCTATGTCGCCCCCGGCCTTCAGCACATCAACGACCCCGGCTACAATCGTGACCGCGGACCCGTCCTGGTGCCGTCGTTCCGCTTTCATGTAGAGTTCTAGGTTTGTTAGAACAACGCTCTCAGCACAAGGGCATGAGATTTCTCACTTCGCCTGAAATACGGCGCCGTTCGAAATGACGCCATTCCAACACTACTTGACCATCCCCCCGCTGAACTCCTGGATCACGCTGTAGCATTCGCAGGCCGAACTCTCCAGCTTTTTCCGATTCAAGACCTTCACCGAACCGTGCGAGTATTCGATGATTCGTTTTCTCTGCAGCGCACGCGCGGCCAGGCTGACGCTCGGGCGATCCGTCCCCAGCATGGTCGCCAGAAAGTCGTGGGTGATGCGCAGCAACCCCGAGCCGACGCGGTCTTGCGTCAGCAAGAGCCAGCGGGCCAGCCGCTGCTCCAGATCGTGCAAGCGGTTGCACCCGGCCGTTTGCGCGACTTGCAGCCCATGCACCGCCGCATAGCGGTTCAGCGCCGCCGGCAGTCCTGGAAATTCTTTCATGGCCGTGTCGAGCACACCGGTGCTCAACCGGAAACCGGTTCCTCCGACCTGCATCACCGCCTGATGTGGGCTGGTGCGCAGTCCCGCCACCGCTGGAATCGGCGTAAATCCTTCGTTCCCCACCACGCCCACTTCGACGCTATCTCCTTCTCGGGTTCGGAATACCCGGGAGACCATGCCGGAATTCAGGAAATATACGAAGTCCAATCTCCTCTTCGGTTCTTGCAAAACGGTGTACTGCGGCAGATCCATGTACAGCAGGTCCTGGCGGAGGGCGGCGAACTCCTCGTCGGCGATCGACAGTAAAATCGTGTTGCTGACCGCTTTGCCTTCAAAATTGGTTCGTTCTCCGGGCCGCAGGGGGCGCGTTTCACCGTCAGGCATCACTACTGCTTTTGTTTTGTTCACAATATTCTCCGGCGCCATGGAATTCGTCTTCGACATCCACTTGGATGTCATTTCCTCAAACTCCGCCGTGCGCGGGGCTTTGTAGCCCACCCTTCCAAGTTCCTTAATTCGCCTACAGGTTTTTCCGTATTTCATGCCCCGGGTTCAGCATGAGTTAATTTGTAGGGAAAACTACAATCGCGAGGAAGGGCAATCAGTAGGCGCGGTTATTAAACTGTCGGATTCATTTCATGCCGGCTCGTATTCTCATCGCTGACGACAATCCGGCAGTCCGCACTGCGCTTCGCCAGCTGCTCCAGGGTCTAGATCACCCACAGATCATCGAAGCCAAAGACGGCAAGGAGGCCATAGACCTTGCTCTGGAGCAGCATCCCGACGCCGTCATCCTCGATCTCGCCATGCCCGTCATGGACGGCCTTACTTCCGCCCGCGAAATGTCCAAACTCCTTCCAGACCTGCCCATCGTCATGTGCACCATGCATTGGTCGCCGCAACTCGAACTCGAAGGGCAAAAGCACGGAGTGCGGACCGTTGTGCCTAAGTCGAATGCCAACCTCCTGCTTTCAGTGATGCAGCAATTCCTGGCGGCGCCCCCGCCAGACATTCCTGCTCCCTCCTCGAACCCTTCCTCCGCCGAGTCCGCTCCGATCAGCCTGCCTGCCAATCCCACGCTTCCGCCTGCGGGAGCCGTTTCCTCTGAAAATTCTTCGCCCGCTGATCCCGAACCAAAGCTTTCCCGCCGCGCCGGCTAACCGTTTGCCGATAAATTCACGATGCGAAATGTGGCGCGCGGCCGCAGGTCGCGTCTTTTCTTTTCTCGGGCACGTCATCCGAGAACCCTAGGTCGAAATCAGTTAACTATAGTTTATGTTCTGTTATATACTTGCGCTAACTAGTCCCTGGGCCTCGTTCGTTGTGACAATGACCGACTCGACCGCCACTCCGAAGCTGCGCCAGCAACCTCCCAACATTCCCAGCCCCACGGTCATGGTTCCCGACGACGTTGTCATTACCCACGAAGACATCGACCGCGCACATGACCGCGAGCGGGTATGGGAAACTCGCGCCCAGCGCGGCCTCGGGTCGCGCGCGCGGCTGCTGTGGCTGCTGATCGGTCCGGGCATCCTAGTCATGCTAGGGGAAAACGATGGACCCAGCATGCTGTCCTACGCCGCTACCGGAGCCCGCTTCGGCATCGGATTCTTTCTTCCCTTCGTGGTCCTCACCTTCCTCATGGCCTGCGTGGTGCAGGAGATGACCGTCCGCCTTGGCGCGGCTACGCACCGCGGCCACGCCGAACTCATCTTCGACCGCTTCGGCCCATTCTGGGGATGGTTCTCGATGGTCGACCTCATGGTCGGAAACTTTCTGACCCTGGTAACAGAATTCATCGCCATCCGCGCCGGCCTGGGATTTTTCGGCGTTCCGCCTTTCATCTCCGTTCTCGCCGCATGGTTGGTGCTCTTTGCCGCCTTGATGGCGCACCGTTACTGGACCTGGGAGCGGGTTACGCTGCTCGCCGCCATGTTCAATCTGATTTTTATTCCCGTGGCGTTAATGAGCCATCCGCACTGGCATGCCGTCGGCAGCGCGTTCCTTACCTGGAAACCGCTTCCCGGCGGGCTGACGCAAGAGACGGTGCTCATCCTGCTTGCCGACATCGGCGCCACGGTCACGCCCTGGATGCTTTTCTTTCAGCAGAGCGCCATTGCCGACAAGGGTCTGACCACCGACGACATTCGCTTCGGGCGCACCGACACGGTGTTGGGAGCGGCGTTGGCCGCGTTGGCGGCACTGGCCACGATCGTCGCCACCGCGCCTCTGTTCGCCCACGGCATGACCTCCGGCAACTTCGAAGCGGCGGAGTTTGCCCAGGCCTTGCGTCCGTTTGTGGGGCAATGGGGATCGGCGCTGTTCGCGCTGGGAATGTTTGAAGCCGGCATGGTCGCGGCGGTCACCATCTCGACTTCGTCTGCGTATGCCTTCGGAGAGGTTGCGCACCGCCCGCACAGCCTGAATCTGCCGTTCCGGCAGGGAAAATCTTTTTATCTCGTGCTGGTTCTCGAAGCGGCCGCGGCCGCCGCCCTCGTTCTCATTCCGGGCATTCCCTTGGTGTACATCGTGCTAGTGGTGAATGTGATTGCGGTTCTGGCCATGCCGCCGGCGCTGTTGTTTCTCTACATGCTGGTCAACGATCGTGAAATCATGGGCGATCTGGTCAGCCCGCTTTGGGCCAATGTTCTCGCTCTAGGAGTGGTGATCGTGCTCATCGCCGCGGGATTGTTATTCGGCGTGAGTGTAGTGGCGCCACACGCGTTAGCCCTGATTGGGGGCCGCTGAGGCCAGCACGTTACTCGATCGGGAAGAAATATAAATGGAATCGAAACGCAAATCCGAACCGGGCGTCGAATCTTCCAGCGCGAATCTCTCCGTCGTCGCTTCGCTCGAGCCCGATCAGTTGATTTCCGCCAAAGAAAAACATCACTGTCCCCGCCGCGAGCTGACGCAAACGGAAATGCTTCTGTTCTGGGGGCTCCGGCTCTATCTGGTTTTCATGTTTGGCGTCGTGATCTACCAGATCTGGACCAGCGTCCGCTAACTGCGACAGCGAGAGAGATCCTGCGACTGCGCCGTGACTTTCGCTTCGCTCGGTCACGGCTTCGCTCAGAATGACAATTGGGTTGGCGATTAGTAATGGGAGGGAAGGTGGGTGTTCTTACGGTCCTTCTTGATCATCTTCCTCTGCGCTTTCTTTTGCGCCTTCAGGTATTTTTTCTGCGCCTTCTGCTGCTTCTTGGTGGCTTTGCGCGCTGCGCGGGCATTGGACCGGGCGCTCGACGCCGCCACCGCCATGTTTGGCATCAGGAAGCCGAAACTCAGAACAGCGAGAACGAGGATCGCAACAATTCGCTTCATAGATTTCTGTGGAATCTTAGTGATTCTACAACATGCTGGAAGTCGTTTTTTCATTACGGAAGTAAGGTGCTAGAGGCGCCATGCCAGCTGTTCGCTCCTGCGACGACCGTGTGATGCCGTCTCCGAAAGAACGTGTTCAGCGATCCAACTTGCATCCGGCGATGCTCGACCGCGGCGCCCTACGCAATTCCCGCTGAACGCATTACACTAGTAGGTTGCGATCCGCGCAGTCCCGCGCGCCTGTGCGCGGATTCGCCCTTCCAAGGATGGTCATTATGTCTGTGAATAGTTTCAACAGCCGCTCTACTCTTAAAGTTGGCAGCAAAGAATACGAAATCTATCGCCTCGACGCGCTCGACAAAGCGGGAATCTCGACCAAGCATCTTCCTTTCTCGCTCCGCATTTTGCTGGAAAACCTGCTGCGCACCGAAGATGGCCGCAACGTCACCAAGGAAGAAGTGCGCGCCCTTGCCAACTGGAACAGCAAATCCAAGCCCGACAAGGAAATCGCCTTCACGCCCAGCCGCGTTCTGCTGCAGGACTTCACCGGCGTGCCGTGCGTGGTCGATCTCGCCGCCATGCGCGATGCGATGAAACACCTGGGCGGCGATCCGGGGCTGATCAATCCCTTGCAGCCGGTGGAATTAGTGATCGACCACTCGGTGCAGGTCGACGAATTCGGAACCGCGAACGCTCTGGACATGAACGCGCTGCTCGAATTTCAGCGCAACAAAGAGCGCTACTCGTTTCTACGCTGGGGACAAACCGGATTCCGCAATCTCGCTATCGTCCCTCCTGACACCGGCATTGTTCACCAGGTCAATCTCGAATACCTCGCCCGTGTAGTCTTTGTCCACGAATCCCCCGGCAAGCGCGTCGCCTACCCCGACACTCTGGTGGGAACCGATAGTCACACCACCATGATTAATGGTCTGGGAGTTTTGGGATGGGGAGTGGGAGGGATTGAGGCCGAGGCGGCGATGTTGGGGCAGCCGGTCTCTATGCTGATTCCGCTAGTGGTGGGAGTGAAGTTAACCGGGCGTTTGCGCGAAGGGGCGACGGCCACCGACTTCGTGCTCACCGTCACCGAGATGTTGCGCAAGCATGGAGTGGTTGGAAAATTTGTCGAATACTTTGGGCCGGGCCTGCGCGATTTGCCACTGGCGGATCGCGCGACCATCGCGAATATGTCGCCGGAGTATGGAGCGACCTGCGGAATATTTCCGATCGACAAAGAGACTTTGAAATATCTGCAACTGACGGGACGGAGCCCGGAGCAGATTGCCCTGGTCGAGGCGTACAGCCGGGGGCAGGGGCTGTTTCATGACGAGAAGACTGCGGAAGCGGAGTACTCGGAAGTGCTCTCGCTCGATCTCGCGACGGTTGAGCCTTCGCTGGCGGGGCCGAAACGGCCGCAGGATCGGGTGGTGCTCTCGCAGGCGGGCGAATCATTTCACAAGGCGCTGCCCTCGCTGATCAAGCCGAAGGCCGCGGCGAAAACGTCCGCGCCTGCCGCGGGGACGAACAGGACGACGACGAAGGAACGCTGGGAGCAGGAAGGCGGAAGTCCAGCGGCGATTGGCGTCGAGGATCCGAAGGTGCACGAGCATGTTCCGGCCTCGGTGGAGGATGCGCTCAAGCATGGAAGCGTGGTGATCGCGGCGATCACTTCTTGCACCAACACTTCGAATCCTTCGGTACTGATTGGCGCCGGGCTGCTGGCGAAAAAAGCGGTGGAAAAAGGTTTAAGCGTGCCGCCCTGGGTCAAGACGTCGCTGGCTCCAGGATCAAAGGTGGTGCGCGATTATCTGGAGAAGGCCGGGTTGATGCCGTATCTGGAGAAGTTGAAATTCCATCTTGTGGGTTACGGATGCACCACGTGCATCGGGAATTCTGGACCGCTGCCCGACGAAGTTTCGAAGGCCATAGACGAGAAAGAATTAGTAGTGGCGTCGGTGCTGTCGGGGAACCGGAATTTTGAAGGGCGGATCAATTCGGAAGTGCGGGCGAACTATCTGATGTCGCCACCGCTGGTGGTGGCATTCGCGCTGGCGGGACGGATCGACATTGATCTGCGCAAAGATCCGATCGGCAAGGGGAAGGACGGCGCTCCGGTGTATCTGGCGGACGTGTGGCCGGCGTCGCGCGAAATCGAGGAGGCGATGCAGCAGTCGATTTCGTCGGAGATGTTTTCGAAGTCGTACGGCGAAGTGTTTCAGGGAGACGAACGCTGGCGCGGGTTGTCTGTCCCGAAAGGCGAGACATACACGTGGGAGAAAGATTCGACGTACATCCGGCGGGCTCCGTATTTTGACGAGATGAATGTGAAGCCGTCGCCGGTCGAGGAGATCAAGAAGGCGCGAGTGCTGGCGGTTCTCGGCGACAGCGTCACGACCGACCACATTTCGCCGGCGGGATCGATCAAGAAGGACAGTCCGGCAGGGAAGTATCTGCAGGAACACGGCGTGAAGCCAGCGGACTTCAACTCGTATGGATCGCGGCGCGGTAATCACGAAGTGATGGTGCGGGGGACGTTCGCGAACGTGCGGTTGCGGAACAAACTGGTGGCGACCGAGGGAGGGTTCACGCGATATCTGCCGACGGGCGCGGAGATGTCGATTTTCGACGCGTCGGAAAAATATCGCGCCGACGGAACGCCGCTAGTGATCCTGGCGGGAAAAGAATACGGCTCAGGGTCTTCGCGCGATTGGGCGGCGAAAGGTCCGGCGCTGCTGGGCGTGCGTGCAGTGATCGCGGAGAGCTACGAGCGCATCCATCGCTCGAACCTGGTGGGCATGGGCATTCTGCCGCTGCAGTTTCCGGCGGGACAGAATGCGGAGTCGCTGAAGCTGACGGGTGAGGAAGCTTTTGAGATCAACGGCATTCGTGATGTGGTGGAACATTTTGCGGCGGGGCGGACGGTGAGAGTCAAGGCTGCGGCGAAGGGCAAGGATCCGGTGGAGTTTGAGGCGCTGGTGCGCATTGATACGCCGCAGGAGGCGCTTTATTACGCGAATGGCGGGATCTTGCAGTATGTGTTGCGGCAGTTGCTGGCAACGAAACCGCAGGCAGTGGGAGTGTAAGCGCGATCTTCATCCCGACCGGAGCCGGAGCGCCAGCGACGGCTGAGTGGATGGACCCGGTGCTTCGTTTAGCAGCCTAGGTTTCGCATGTAGGTCAAAATCGCGCTGTCTCCGCCAAAAACGCGGAGAAAGGGAGGGCATCCCCTTTTCCCCGTAGAAACATTCCAGAGGCCTCGGGGTTTGATCTTTCAGGGTCGGCGAAAATAATAAACGCCAGCAGAGTGACTGAACTTTATGCGGTTCTGGTTGCGATGGACATCGCGGGGAGGGACTTATGAACATGTGTTCGAAAGCAGTCGTTCTCTGCTCAGCTCTGATGATTTGCTTATGGCAGCTTCCGGTGGCGGAGGCGGGCGAACCGAAGCCCGAGGCGACCGGACCGATTCCAACCCAGATTGCGGCCGCCAAGAAGGTCTTTATTGCCAATGCGGGTGAGAATCAGCCTTTTAACGAAGCGTTCCTGTTCAGCGGGGGATCGGAGCGGGCCTACAATGAGTTCTATGCGGGAGTAAAAGGTCTGGGACGATACGATCTGGTTGGCTCTCCTGCCGATGCGGATTTGTTATTGGAAATCGAACTCACTTCCCCCAAGGCCGGTCCGTTGCTTTTTCAAGGACCCTTCACTGAACAAGATCTGTATGACGCGCAGTTTCGCCTGGTGATTCGCGATCCCAAGACGAATGCTCTTTTGTGGGTGGTGAACGAGCACGTGCAGTGGGCCATTCTGCAGGGCAATCGCGACAAGAATTTTGAGCAGGCGATGGACCGCGTGGTCAGCGATGTCCAGGGACTGGCGGCTCGATCGGCGGTGGTGAGCAATAACAAGCCGTAAAGTGAGTGGCGCTCGCGGGAAAATCTGAGCCCGGTACACCAGGGCTGCGGAACGGAGGAATGCGTCTGTCCCCACGTGGCCTTTGTTGCATGCGATAAAATAGATGCATTCACATGTCTGACCGCACGTTTACTCTTGACGAAGCTCAGTCGCTGCTGCCGGTGCTGGAATCACTGTTGCGCACGGCGATGAACGCCAAAAAGGTCATGGAAGAAGCGGACGCCGAGCAGCAGGCTCTGCATCACCGGATTTTTCTCAACGGAGGCATGTTCCTCGACATCGTGGGGCTGGCGCGGCGCAAAGCCGAGCGCGCCAAGGCCGAGCAGCGAGCCAAGGACGCCCTGGCCGAGGTTGATTCCATTGGAGTGCAGGTGAAAGATCTCGATATCGGACTGCTCGATTTTCCCTGTGAAGTTGAGGGTCAGATTATCCTGTTGTGCTGGAAGCTGGACGAAAAATCGATCACCCACTGGCATGGTACTAACGAGGGGTTTGCCGGACGCAAGCCAATTGATGAGCGGATCGCCCGCGGCAAGAAAGTGAATTAGTTCTCGCCGTTGTAGGATAGAAAGAAAGACCTGCGGTCCGATACATCTGGGCCGCGGGACGGACGAATGCGTCCGTCTCCACAGAATCCCCCAGCCCACATAGTCTCGCAGCCCACAATCTTCGCGGTTTGCAAACCTTTCATTCCACATAATTTCGTGGGTCGCAACATACTCGGAAGTCCAGTGTTTACATGGGAGGAACGTAATCAGGCGCGGTATCGGTTTTTGGGTCAGAATGGCGTTACGACGCTTTAAGGTTTTTCGCTGCGCGAGGAACAGACCAGGGAAGGCATACCAATGAATCGATCCATCATGCGCTGGGTTTTGCTGAGCATCATTGTGGCGTCATTTTCCGCTGCATCCTTCGGACAAATCGGAGTCGGGATTTCGGTACGTATCGGTCCACCTCCTCTTCCGGTGTATGCGCAGCCTATCTGCCCGGGGCCGGGATATATGTGGACGCCCGGTTATTGGGCGTGGAACGATGACGACGGTTATTACTGGGTGCCGGGCACGTGGGTGGTGGCGCCGGTGGGAATGCTGTGGACGCCGGGATACTGGGGCTGGGGCGGTGGACTGTATCTGTGGCATGCCGGGTATTGGGGACCGCACATCGGGTTCTACGGTGGCATTAACTATGGATTCGGCTACACGGGCGTGGGATTTGTGGGCGGCGAGTGGCGCGGACGCGAGTTCTTCTATAACCGTTCGGTCACGAACGTCAGCATCACGAATGTAACCCGCGTCTATAACCGGACGGTGATTGTGAACGAGAACCATGTTGCCTTTAATGGAGGCGCCGGCGGAGTGCAGGCGCGGGCGACTGCGCAGGAAGAAAGGTACGCTCACGAGCCACACCAGGCAGCTCTGGCGTCGCAGATGCAGCATGAACACGCGGCTGCGCAGAACCGTCAGAACTTCGCTTCGCTCAATCATGGACGCCCCGCCGTTGCGGCAACTGCCCGGCCGGGGGATTTCGGCAGCCATTCCGCGGTGGCGGCGAGGTCTGCCGGGGGAGAATATCATGCACCGGCGATGTCGCCTCGAGAAGCGCGTGGATCGACTGCCGGAGGAAACCGGGGCGGCTCTAATGAAGGCTTCCGGCCATTCACGCCACCGAATTCCAGCAACTCGCGAAACGCAAATTACAATAATTCGAGAAACAGCAACTCCAACAACTCGGGACACGGAAGTTACAACAACTCGCGGAACGGCAACTCCAACGAATCACGAAACGGAAGTTACAACCAGCGGAATCAGGAAAATAGATCTGGGAGTAATGCGGCTTCCGAGTCGAACCGGGGGGCTGCGCCTCGGGAATCGAATCAGGGGCGAGAGAACAATTCCAGACCTGCGCAGCAACCGCACGCGTCGAATCCTGCGCCGCACCGACAGAGCGCTCCACCGAAGGAAGAGCATCACCGGTAAATCGTGGGCATGAGGTTGGTGAGTGCGAGGGAGAACCGGCCCTCACATTCCTTTTGGGCAGCGGGCTTCGCGGACAGGAGCACCCGTGCCACATCGGGCAGGAACGCCCGCACCGCATGGTTGAAGTATTTTTTTGCAAGCCGCGGGAGGATGTCCGTTCTAGCAGGGCAGTTGAGTGCGCCGCAACGATTGGCGGCTGTGGTTCCGTTCAGGTGCTTCCGGCACCGGCGAGTGCGCGGCGCAAAATCTTCTCTGCTACAATTTTTGCATCCGATCGAGTAGAGCAGCGCAGAACACCTGAGCGGAGGCGCCCAAGGAGTCCCAAAGAACTATGTCGTCCACCAAGTCGCAAATTCGAGCCATCGGTGCCGTGGCCGCTCTGGCAACGTTAGCCTTCGCGATCAGTTGCCGGGGATTTTTCGTGAAGCCGACGCTGAACAGCATCGCGATCGGACCGCAAACTCTGAACCTGGCCCCAACGACGTCCTATCAGATGGACGCGATCGGGACTTACAGCGATGGCAGCACGAGCGACGTGACCAGCAAGGCATCGTGGACTTCTTCCGACCCGACGGTGGCATCGTTTAGCAGCAGCGTGATCGGCCAGATTACCGCGACCAGCCTGTCCAACATTCCGAATCCGCCCGGCACCACGACTGTCACTGCTTCAGTGGGAGCCATCAGCAGCACATCAAGCGCCACGGTGACGGTTTGCCCCGTGGTCAATACGATGACCATTTCAGCCACACCGATGACTGTCAGTACCGGACAGTCGATCAGCTTTACCGCCCTGGCGACCTTTCAGGGAGTCAGTACCCAGACCAACGTTACATCTCAAGTGACCTGGAACGTTGGGAGTACTTCCATCCTGACGATCACTGGAGGTACTGGAACGCCGGTGGCGACAGGAAGCACGACGGTCTCCGCTAGCCTGTGCGGTGGGACCAGCAACACGATTACGATTACGGTCACGTAGTCGAGGCTGATCGAGTGCCGATCCCTTACGATCCCTTAACAGGCTGCGGAAAAACTCGTTTTGGCAGCAGAAAGCCAACCTCAGGCGCTAAAGCGCGGCCGATTTTAAGGGACGTAGCGGCACGACTGAAGTCGTGCCCTTCCCAAAACCTATTCGAGGCAGAGTTTTTCCGCAGCCTGTTAAACGATGCAGGTGTGAAGAGCTTAAACCGGCTTGTCTCGCGACGGCCGGTTCTTGGCTTTTACTGTGGCTGCAGAACTTCGTCGATGACCATCTTGTTGCCTTTTTCGGCGGTGATGATCTTGTGCACGGGTGCGTAGCCGGTCAGGGTGATGTCGATAACGTAGGTGCCGGGATCCAGCATCACATCGACGGGAGAATTCTTCTCCAGCATGTGCTGGTTGACCGCGATCTCGGCTCCTTTAGGCTGGGTGTGAATTACGAGAGTGGCCTGCCCCGCCTGGCCGCCTTTTCCGAACAGTTTCGACATCTTGCCGACGGTGTGAATGCTGTCGGCATTGCCCAGCGAGCGCAGGGTGGGAGAGAAGTTGAAAGTCTGTCCGAGAACGAACTGGGCATTCATGGTTTCGTCCAGATAACCGGACAAGCGAACGAGTACGAGGTGCTGGCCTTTGCTGACGCTGATCTGCGCCGGAGTTTTCGCGCCGGCGTCATGGCCATCGATATAAATGCTGGCGCCGGGCGGATCGCTCTTCACGACCAGCGCCGCCGACATCTGCGAAAGATGAATTACGGTGGATGCATGGGCTCCAGACGCAACATCGACGGAGCGCGTATCGGAGGCGAAACCCGATTTTGTAAGCGTGATCGAATGCGATCCGGGCTGAATATTCGTTAGCACGACGGGCGTGACCCAGCTCGGGTCCGTCTTACCATCGAGCTGAATTTGAGCGCCCGGGGGAGTCGAATCGATGGTTAACTGCCCGGGGATGACGGCTGCTGCGACTGCCTTCTTCTTGCCGCCGCGCGTTCTGGCATGGGCTGCGGGTTGGGCGGCGGGGGCCTCAGGCTCGGCGATCTCGGTCGGCTGATCCTGGGTTTGGGCGGTCGTGTCGGCCGGAGCTGAAGCGGCGGCATCAGGCTGAGGAGCGGGTTGCTGCTGCGCCGGTTGCGCGGGAGCCGGGGCTTCCGCCGGCGCCGTAGCGGCTGCCGCACGCCTTGCGCCGGGATCTGCGTCGCTATTCAAACTGTGTATGTAGAGCATCACTCCGAGGCCGATGAGCAAAATCAGTGCGATCGCTCCGATGATGGAGTAGAGCATCAGCTTCGGTGGAACGCCTTTGATCTCTTTGATAGCCTTGCCGGCAACTTCTCGGGGTTGAATTCTAGGCTTTTCGGCAACCTTCTGGCGGCTGCGAGAGCTAACTGGAACCGCTGCGACGGATGGCGCGGGCGGAATCTCATCCGGTGGCGGCGGAGGCGCTGGAGCGACGTAGACTTCTTTGAGCGGGGGCAACTCGGAAATTTCCGAAAAACTGGTGCTCCCGCCGGCGGTAGAGGGAGCCTCGGCCATGAGAGGATCTACCGAAAACTTCGGCGCACTGGCCGCAGTCTGTGGTTCGAAGGTCTCGACCGGCGGCTCATCGGCAACCGCGGAAGACATGGATGCCGCAGGCTCGGCCGGGTCGGGGAAAGTGTGCGGCAGCTCAGGCGGCGCTGAGTAGGAGGATGTGGTGCCCACTCCCGCGGCAGCGGCTGATACTTTATGAGTGTTCAGTTTCGGCGCCGACGCGGCGACCGGCGGGCGCGGTTCTACGGCTTTCGCCGGAGCGGCCGGAGAACTTACGGGCGTAGCTGCGGAGGGGGCGGACGCGCCCACAAATTTCGCTTGTACCGCAGCCGTCTTCGCCTTGTCGGAAATAACTGTGTTCTTCGAGGCCTCGGCTTTTTTTGCGGCAGGCTTCGACTCTTTGCACTTTTCCAGATCGTTGAGCAACTCCCTGCCGTTCTGGTAGCGCTGTGCCGGATCCTTCGCCAGAGCCTTCATGATCAGGTCGCTGAGCAGAGGATGCACTTTCACATTCACGTGACTCGGGGCAACCGGCATGCTTTCCAGAATGCTTTCCCGCAGCGATTCGGCATCTTCGCGATCGAATGCTTTGCGCTCGGTTACCATCTCGTAAAGCATCGCGCCGAGACTGAACAAATTGGAGCGGCCATCCATGGCTTCGCCGCGAAGCTGTTCGGGCGACATGTAATGCAGGATGGACGAAGGTTCTCCGTCAGCGTGCTGCACAAAATTGCCTACGCTGGATACTCCGAAGCTCAAAATCTTGACCGTGCCGTCCCAGCCGCACATGATCTTGGACGGTTCCAGGCTGTAATGGACGATCTGCTGCGAGGCCGCGTGATCGAGGCCACCGGATAATTGGCGCCCAATATCGAGCAGATCCCAGATGGAGAATCCTTCTTTGCGCGCCAGCATGGTGGCGATGCTGTTGCCCTGCACATATTCCATAGCAGCGCAGAACTGGCCATCGATCACTTCCGCGCTGGAAATGGTGGTCAGGTTCGGACTGCTCAGTACCTTGACCTTCTCAAACTCTTCGAGCAAAGCCGCTTCCAGCGCAGCCGCGCTCTCACCGAAGGCGCTCAACTGAACAGTTTTCAGGGCGATGGTCTGCCCGCTCTGCGGATCGTTGGCTTTATAGACGATCCCCGTCGACGACTTCGACAACTCACTTAGAATTTCGAAACGGCCGATGTTCGTAGGCATTACGTTCCTGGCTTCCTCCGTTGCGTGCTCATCGCATCGCTGCGACGAACTTGCTAGGTGCAGATTTTCGGAGGCTAAGGTAGGGTTAGGATATCGCTCTCTATTCGTGGTATCGAGTTACCAAAGTAAGACGATTGGAAGGGGGAAATCGCCGCTGGGCAATGCGGCCCCGCTTTCGAACGCAAGGCTGCCCTCAGGGGCTAAAGCCCGCGTTTTTTTGACGGTAGCGGCACGACTGAAGTCGTGCCCTTCCCAAAACCGATTCGAGGCAGAGGTTTTCAGCAGCCTGTGAAGCCGTGCCCCTTCCCAGCACTATTTGCCTTTCACAAAGATATTTATGAGGCCGGTTCCAATGGTCCGAGGACTCGGCATCAAAACCGCGCTGCGACCGTAACTTCCCCAGGGCGCCGGCGGTTGTATTCGACATGCGCCGGTTTGCATGACAATTGTCATGCGGATGCGATGACGATCTCCACTTGTGAACTGAAGTCAAGGACGACAGGATAGCGAGTAATGGTTGTCATCGGCGCGGGAGAGACGTTTTGAACTGGCAGCGAAATAACTGCGGTGCGGTTGTCGCCCACGGCGCCTTTCGTCTATCCTGTGGAGGCTGGGACGCGCACCACTCCTTTTCCTCTGTTCTGGTTCTTCCTGGAGTACGCCGATGACGTTGACCCGGTTTGTCACCAAGAACGCCTTCCGCAACAAGCGCCGGAGCATTCTGACGGTATTGAGCATTGCGCTGTCTCTGCTGCTGCTCTCTTTCATGATGACGCTGTGGCACTCTTTTGCGCTCGATGATGGGAGCGCAGAGTCGGCGCAAAGGCTGGTGGTGCGGCATCGCGTATCGCTTACATTCACGTTGCCGGGCTTTTATCGCGAGAAGATTCGGGCCATTCCTGGGGTGGTTGCGGTCGTGCCGGTGTCGTGGTTTCAGGGAGTCTACAAAGATCAGAAGCCGGAGAATTTCTTTCCGCGCTTCGGCACCGATCCCGACGAGTTCTTCAAGGTGTTCCGCGATATACAGATGCCGGAAGATCAGATCAAGGCCTGGCAGCGGGACCGCCAGGGCGTGATCGTCGACGATACTTTAGCCCAAAAATATGGCTGGAAGCTGGGCGACCGGATTTATATTCAGGGCGACATCTATCCAGTGAATCTCGAGTTGTACGTTCGCGGCATCTTTCACTCGACGCCAGACAACAAGTCGGTTTACTTCAACAGCAAGTATGTCGAGGAGGCCGTGCCATTCTTCAAGGGCCAGGCCGGAACTTTCAGCATTTTGGCCGACTCGCCGTCGGATGTCAGCAAAATCGCCAACGCGATTGACGACATGTTCCGCAACTCGCCTCAGCCCACGAAGGCGGAGAGCGAAAAGGCATTCGGGCTGGAATTTGTTGCGATGATGGGCAATGTGAAGGCGTTCATTCTGAGCATCTGCCTGGCGGTGGTCTTCGCGACACTGCTCGTATCCGCCAACACGATGGCGATGTCGATTCGCGAGCGCACTCGGGAAGTGGCTGTGCTCAAGACGGTGGGCTTTACCCGGCAAGGCGTGCTGGCGCTGTTCGTGAGTGAAGCGGTGGCCTTGTCGCTGGCTGGAGGAGTCATTGGCGCCAGCCTGGCGGGCTTGATGGTATACGGATTCTCCCGCGCGCCGGAGATGACCTTCTTCCCCCTGCGAATGACGCCGCAGATCTGGATAACCGCGCTGCTCATCTCGGGCTTTGTCGGATTCGTGAGCGCGGCATTGCCCTCGTATCATGCATCGCGGGTCAACATTGTGGACGGGCTTCGGCACATCGGATGACTATGACGTTAGGCAGCTTTGTCGTGCGCAATACGTTTCGCAACAAACGCCGCAGCGTGCTGACCATGATCAGCATCAGCTTCTCGCTGCTGCTGCTGACCATGATGATCTGCATCTGGCGTTCGTTTTATGTCGACCAGGTTGCGCCGGAGGCATCGCGGCGATTGATCATCCGCGACCGCGTTTCGCTGGCATTTTTCCTGCCGGCGTACTATCGCGACAAGATTCGCAGCGTGCCCGGCGTGACGGCAATCGCGCCTCTCACGTGGTTTGGCGGACGTTACATCGATGACCGGCCGGAGCATTTCTTCGCCCAGCTCGCGACCGATCCCGATGAATATTTGAAGGTGGCCTCGGACAAGATCATCCCGCCCGAGCAATTGAAAGCCTGGCAGCAGGATCGCACGGGCGCGATTGTCGATGTGACGCTCGCCGACAAATTCCACTGGAAGATCGGCGACCGGATTACGCTGCAAGGCACGATTTTCGAGCTGAATCCGGAATTGACGATTCGGGGCATCTATCACCGCGATCCCCCGCAGAACGCGCTCTACTTCAGCACAAAGTATCTGGAGGAAGCGGTTCCATGGTTCAAAGGAGAGGCGGGCTGGTACATCGCGCAAATTGATTCGCCCGAACACGTGGCGGACGCAGCGAAAATCATCGATGACATGTTTCGCAACTCTCCGCTGCAAACCAAGGCCGAGAGCGAGAAGGCCTTTCAACTGGGATTCGTTTCTTCGTTAGGGAATGTGAAGGCGTTCATCCTGGGGATCTGCGGCGCGGTGATGTTTGCCATCATGCTGGTCTCGGCCAATACGATGGCGATGTCGGTGCGCAGCCGCACGCGCGAAGTGGCTGTGCTGAAGACTCTGGGCTTTACGCGCCAGCGGGTGCTTTCGATTTTTGTCAGCGAGTCGGTGGCGCTGTCGCTGGCCGGCGGCGTGCTCGGGGTGCTCGTGGCCATCCCCGTGATTGCGGCGATGACGCATCAATTTATGGGCTTCGGAATTCCGCTCGACATGAAAGTGAAAGTGCCCACTGCAATTCTGGCGCTGGTAGTGGCCGTGATTCTTGGCATCATCAGCGGCTATTTGCCCGCGTATCGTGCCTCGCGCATGAATATTGTGGAGGGCCTGCGCCACATCGGCTGAAAGAGAATTCATTATGGCGATACCGATCCGCTACAACATACGGAATCTGAAGCTGCGCAAAGGCCTCACGGTCATGACTGCTCTGGGCATCGCGCTGACGGTGACTACCGCAATTTTTCTGATGGCCTTGGTGGCGGGGCTGGACCGCGCGTTCGTCAGCAGCGGCAGCCCGCTCGATGTGCTGGTGCTGCGCAAGGGATCGGAATCGGAGCTGACCGGCGGCTTCGACGCCTCGCTGTTTCCGACGCTCAAGACTCTGCCGGGAATTGCGAAAGACAGCCAGGGCGAACCGATGGCTTCAGGCGAGTGGAATGTGGTGATCGTGCTCCCGCGAAAAGACGGCACTGGAGAAGTTAACGTCACGGTGCGCGGCATGATGCCCGACGGTCTGGAGATGCGGCAACTTCCCGGCCCGGATCATAAGCCGCGGGTCACACTGGCCGAGGGACGCTGGTTTCAGACGGGACAACGCGAGGTGGTGGTGAGCAAGTCGATTCGCGAGCGCTTTGCGCACGCCAACATCGGCGACACGATGGAGTTCGGCAAAGGATCGTGGAAGGTGGTGGGCGTGTTCGATGCCGGCGGCTCGGCGTACGAGTCGGAAGTTTGGGGCGATGTAAACCAGATGGCTTCAGACTTCGACCGGCAGGGAGGTTATTCGTCGGCGTACTTGCGGGCTGAGGATCCGATTGCGGCCGAGGCGCTCACGCGGCGAGTCAGCGATGATCAGCGGCTGAAACTTGATGGCATGCTGGAAACCGATTACTACGCCAAGCAAACTAGATCTGGGACGCCGATCAAGGTAATCGGCTGGGTCGTCGGTATCATCATGGCGGTGGGCTCAATCTTTGCGGCCATGAATACGATGTATGCAGCAGTTGCTTATCGCGGGCGCGAGATTGCGACGTTGCGAGTGATTGGATTCTCGCGGCCCGCTATCTTGACGTCGTTTGTGCTGGAATCGTTGCTGCTGGCATTACTGGGAGCGGTGGTGGGAATTCTGCTGATGCTGCCGTTCAACGGAATGCAGACCGGCACGTCAAACCAAGTGACCTTCAGCGAAGTGGTGTTCGCTCTTCGCATCACTTGGGTAGTGGCGGGATACGCTGTTTTATTCGCGCTGGTGATGGGATTTGTCGGCGGACTGGCTCCCGCGTGGCATGCGGCGAGACAAAACATTCTGAATGCGTTGAGAGGATAGCGAGGAACCCGGCAGGAGCCGACAGCGTAGTCATTTCTATGGCGACTGATTTTTATGGCGATTGATACGAAACACGAAGATCTGCAGAGTCTGCGTATCGACCGCTCGCAGCGTGGCGACAATAGCGGACAGTCGTCCGGCTGGGCGCAACGCACTATCATCGTCGGCATTGCGGTCGTCGTGGTGCTCGGCCTTTGCGCTTTGGCTTACCGGATGTTCGCATCGGACACGCCGGAAGTTGAGGTGGTTCGCACGTCGGCGCAGACGAGCCCCAATGACGTGGGCGGAACGGTGCTCTCGGCCACGGGATATATCGTGGCTCACCACACGATCAACGTGAATTCGAAGGTGACCGGGCGGCTGGCGTGGATCGGCGTCGAGAAGGGCGACAAGGTCAAAGAAGGCCAGGTGTTGGTGCGGCTCGAAGACGAGGAATTCCGTGCTTCTTACGAGCAGGCCAAGGGTGCGGTGGAGAATGCGCGCGCTTATCTGGACGAACTGCAGCACGGATCGCGGCCTGAGGAAATTCAGCGGGCGCAGCACAATCTGGATGAAGCGCGGGCCACGCTGGTCAACGACAAGCTGACGCTCGATCGCACCAAGGAACTGGCGGGCAGCGGGGTGGTCTCGCGGCAGCAGCTTGACGATGCTACGGCGAAGTTCGACTCCGACCAGCAGCGGGTTAATTCTCTGCAGCGGGGATTTGAACTGGCGAAGATCGGTCCGCGGGCCGAAGAGATTGCCCGGGCCCAGGGGGCGCTCGTTCAAGCGCAAGGTCAGCTCGATTACGCTAAGTCTCAACTTGACGCGACGGTGATCCGTGCTCCCGTTACCGGGACAATTCTCGATCGCACCGCCGAAAAAGGCGAGTTGGTCACCTCGCAATTTGCCAGCGCAGCCGTGGGTGGTCCGCAGGGATCGGTGGTTTCCCTAGCGGACTTGAACGATCTGCAAGTCGAACTCGATATCGCGCAGGCAGATTTCGCGCGCCTCGGGCCGAATCAGAAAGGGATCGTCACCACCGACGCCTATCCTGACAAGCAGTACGACGGCCAGATCGCGCAAATTTCACCTGAGGCCAACCGTCAGAAAGCTACGGTGCAGGTGAAGGTGCAGGTGCTGAATCCGAACAAATATTCGGACGTTCAGTTGCGCCCGGAGATGAATGCCACGGTTCGTTTTCTGGCCAACGAGACGCCGAAGAATACAAAGGATCCGGCGGGAGTGTTCGTGCCGTCTGCCGCGATCCGGGATCGTGATGGCAAAAAAATTGTGTTGATTGCGTACAACGGCAAAGCGGTCTCCCGGGAAGTACATATCACGAGCCAGCGCGCCGACGGAGCTTTGGTGGATGGGCTGGTTGGTGGGGAGAACGTAATTTCCAAAGCACCTACGACTTTGAAAGATGGGGACAAGATCAAAATTAAGGGGCAATCATGAGTACAGTGGCAGAAACCAACGTGGCCGCGGGCAGCCTGGTTGTGCAGGTGCGCGGCGTGAGCAAAATCTTCAAACGCGATGCTTTTCAGGTGACAGCGCTGGATGATGTCTCGATCGACATCGCCAAAGGCGAGTTCCTGGCCCTGATGGGGCCGTCAGGCTCGGGCAAAACGACGCTGTTGAATATGATCGCCGCGATCGACCGTCCGACGGCGGGGGAATTGCTGGTGCAAGGGCAGGATATTTTTCGCTTCAGCGATGCGCAGATCGCGCGGTGGCGAAACGAACACATCGGCTACGTGTTTCAGACGTTTAATCTGATTCCCGTGCTCTCCGCATTCGAAAATGTTGAGTTGCCGCTTTTGCTGACCAAGCTGTCGGCCCAGCAGCGACGCGACCACGTCATGACTGCGTTGAAGCTGGTGGGATTGGAGGATCGGGTCCACCATCTGCCTAAACAGCTCTCCGGAGGGCAGGAGCAGCGGGTCGCCATCGCGCGCGCCATCGTCAGCGATCCGACTCTATTGCTGGCGGACGAACCGACTGGCGACCTTGACAGCCATTCGGCGACGGAAGTGTTGGAAATCCTGAAGCGGCTGAACGAAGACTTCCACAAAACAATTGTGATGGTGACGCACGATCCGCACGCCGCTTCCTATGCGCATGTGACCCGCCATCTGGAAAAAGGGATGCTGTTGCCACCGGTTTAGCCGGACGCAAAATGAGGGGAAGGCGCGGAACTCCGCGCCTTCTCGAAACCCGCGGGAGAGCGTCAGGCTGGGATGCGGTCGAAGCTGACCACGGTGCCGTTCGCCCCGGACTGCTCCGGCACATCCGCCACCCAGCGCCAGGCGCGGCGCCCGTTCAGAAGCACGGCTTCGGCCTCGCCGTATTCCACCAGACGATTCAACACGGTGGTGACCGAGGCCATGGGATCTTTGTGGCGAGCCAGCAGGGCCGGCATTTTCTGCTGGAAGTAGTCGCAAATGTCACGGGAATTCAGGGCGCGTCCCGCCTCCATCAGTATCATCCGGCAAGCCTTGGTAAAACCGGGCTGGCGCCCGCTGCTCTTGCGGTCGACCAGTTCCATCAGTTCCTCGTTCAAAACCCCCTCGCCAAACAGGTTGGCAAGGCCAGAGATGGTCTGTTTGACGGTGCCAATGCGCTTCATGACTTCAGCGCGCTGCTGCAGCAACTGGCGCAGTTCTTCATGCGCTTGCTGAATCACTTCCTGTACGTGGCCTATGTCATATCGTGCGACCGGTGTGAGAGAGCCATTCGACTTCTGCCCGCTTTCCATACAATCCCCCAGATTGGTGAACATATTGGTGAAGCGCTGGGCAGGGTTCAGCGCAGTGTTGATTTGCCAGCGGAACCGCACATCGGCAACCGCCCGTTTCCGGACCGATGCCCCCACTTTATGTCTGTACGCCGAATCTCTTCCGGGAGTTCCGTCGATGTTCGTTGGTGACGGGCCCCGAACGTTCTTGTGGGTTTAGACGATGTGGTAAGGAATTGGTTAACAGAAAAAATGGCAGGAGCGAGACGGTAATTATCTTCTAATGTCCCCGTCTTGGGGGAATCGACGAGCCTGATCGGCATAAGCCTGCAAAATCGGCACTAAACTTCGGCTCGTCGGATTCCGATGGTAACAAGTTACGGAGAAATTCAGTGGTGACTGCCGCAAAACCCGCTCCCCAACCGCTGCAGGTGTTACTGGTAGGAAATCGGGAGGAAGACTTTTTCCTGATTCGCGAAATTCTGGAAAGAAGCCGCAACCTGCTGTCTGCCGAGTTGGACCATGCCCGCTCCATCTATGAAGCCAAAAGCAAACTACAACAGCATCCGTATGGATTGGTTCTTTTCGAGCACGAGACTGGAGATGCGGAGGCCGTGCGGTTGGTATCGCAGTTTCAATGCGCGGGAGTGTCGGTGCCGTTTCTGCTGCTGACCGAAGATGCCGACGAGAAAACGGTGGCGGAGATTATCGAATCAGGCAACTGGAACTGCGTGGCGAAGTCACAACTGGATGGTGCGAGCCTGGTTCGAAGCATCCGCAGCACGCTCGCGCTGCACTCCCTGCAACAGGAACAGCAAGTCGCGGAAGAGTTGGTGCGAAAGCTCTCGCGCGCGGTGGAGCAGTCGGCTGACACTGTGATGATCACCAACCGCAGCGGAATCATGGAATACGTGAATCCCGCATTCGAAACCCTGACCGGCTTCACGAGGGATGAGGCTTGCGGCAAAACTCCACGCATTCTGAAATCCGGAGAACAGGACGCGGAGACGTACCAGGAGATATGGAAGACGATTCTTGCCGGGAACGTCTATCGCGGCATTCTGGTGAACCGCAAGAAGAATGGCGAGCTGTATTACGTGGAAGAGAGCATTTGCCCGGTACGCGACGCGGACGGGCAGATTACGCATTTCATCTCCAATGGCCGCGATCTGACCGAGCGCCTGCGGCTGGAAGCACAACTGCTGCAGGCCCAGAAAATGGACGCGATTGGGCGGCTGGCTGGAGGCGTGGCTCACGACTTCAACAATCTTCTCACCATCATCACGAGCTATTCCGAACTCGCGATGGACGCGGTGCCGCAAGGTAGTCCTCTGGAATCGAAGATCCACGAGATTCTGCTGGCCGCGCGTCGCGCCGCCGAACTCACCCGCCAACTGTTGGCTTTCAGCCGGAAACAGCCGCAGGCCTTGCGGGTAGTCGAACTCAATCCCGTCATCGAAGGCATCGCCAAAACTCTTCCGCGACTGATCGGCGAAGACATCGAATTTACCTTCGTTCCCGGTGAAGGATTGGGGCGGGTGCGGGTGGATGCGCTGCAGATCGAACAGGTCTTGATGAACCTGGCGGCGAACGCGCGAGACGCCATGCCGCAGGGCGGCCATCTGCGCATCGAGACCTCAAAAGTAGAACTGGATGACGAATACATTCACGGCAAACCCGCCGTCATTCCTCCGGGAGCCTACGCGCTGATTACGGTAAGCGATGATGGAGCCGGCATTCCAAATGAGGATTTGCCCCATATCTTCGAGCCGTTTTATACGACCAAACCCTCCGGCAAGGGCACAGGGCTCGGTCTTGCGACGGTGTACGGAATTGTGAAACAAAATAAAGGTTTCATATGGGTTTACAGCGAGCGGGGGTCGGGCAGCGTTTTCAAGATCTATCTTCCCTGTGCGGCGGAGGCGACGCTTCCGAAGGAAATGGAAGGCGCGAAAGCGGAATGCATAACCCGCGGCTCAGAAACGCTCCTGCTGGTGGAAGATGAATATGCTGTGCGTCAGGCGACCGCAGAATTTTTGCGGCTGCAGGGCTATCAGGTGATCGAGGCGAAGGACGGGCTCGACGCCCTCACCGTCGCTTCGAGGCATCCGTCGAAGATCGACATTATCGTCTCCGATGTAGTGATGCCGAATATGAGCGGCGGCGAACTGGCTAAAGCATTGGCCCGGGTTCGGCCGGATGCCCGATTCTTGTTCGTTTCGGGCTACGCCGGGAAAACCGTTCTGGATCACAAGGTAGTGGATCTGGAGACGAATTTCCTGCAGAAGCCTTATACCCTGAGGCAGCTGTCTACGAAGATTCGCGCGGCCCTGGCTCGGGCTCCTGGCGGGACCACCGAGATCGCGTCGTCGGCTCCATGACAGCTTGCTCTAGGTATAATGAGGGGGTTCCCGGTTCGATTCAATGCTTCCAGGCGCAAGATGCGCGCTGTTCTTGTCTGTTTCTTACCAGCATCCAGGAAAGATCCTGGCCGGCGCGCTGCTTCTCTTCTTGTGTGGAGCGCTGGTCTATTCTGTCCTGCAGATCGCGGCTGCGCTGAGTTATCTTTCGATACGACCGCCGGCGCTCGAATCCGCTAAGCCGGTCAGCATTCTAAAACCACTGTCCGGACTCGACCTCGATCTGGAATCCAATCTGCGGACATTCTTTGAACAGGAATATTCGGCCTTCGAAGTTTTATTCGCAGTACGAAGCGAGAGCGATCCCGCCGTGCAGGTGGTGGAACGGCTGCGCCAGGAATATCCAAAGATTCCTTCGCGTCTTGTGATCACTGGTGAACCGCCCTATCCCAATGCCAAAGTCTACAGTCTCGAACGAATGTTGACAGCGGCTGCGAACGACCTTGTCGTGATGAGTGACAGCGACATTCGTGTGACTCGGGATATGCTTCGCACGGTGGCGGCTGAATTTCAGGACGAGCATCTTGGCGTGGCCACCTGTCCTTACCGCGCGGTGTCCGGGGCCAGTTTGTGGTCGCGACTTGAAGCTACAGGGATGAATACTGATTTTTGGGGCAGCGCTCTGGTGGCGCGAATGCTGGAAGGGATGCGCTTCGCGGTGGGGCCGACCATCGTGGCGCGCCGCCGCGTGCTCGATTCGATCGGAGGTTTTCCACGGTTAAAAGATTATCTTGCGGAAGATTTCGTGCTGGGAAAGTTTGCCGCCGAGAGCGGCTACGGGGTGATTCTTTCTTCCTACGTGATCGAGCACCACATTGGGAGTGCGACCCTGGGAGAGAACGTCGCGCATCGCTTGCGGTGGATGCGTAGTACGCGGCGTTCGCGGCCCGCCGGCTACATCGGCCAGTTGTTCACCATGCCATTTCCCATCGCGCTTCTGGTGTGCCTGGCGTGGCCCGCGTGGTGGCCTGTCCTGCCGATTGCGGTCGTGGTGCGTGCGCTGGCGGCGTATGCGGTTTCCTGGAAAGTGCTTCGTGCCAAACTCAACTGGTCGTTGTTGCCGATCGAAGACGTGATGGGCTTCTGTTTCTGGATCATGGGATGTTTTGGCAACACGATTTTCTGGCGGGGGCGGCGCTACCGGCTCGACTCCGATGGAAAGTTCGAACTGATTTCCTCCGGAGGTAGCGAGTTGTGACGTTGTGGTTTGCGGTGACCGTGCCGTCCCTGCAGGACTCGCTGTTATTGTGCGTGCCTACCCAGGGCTTACGCCCTGGGCTATCCCATACCGCCCCTTCGGGCCTTTGACCCTCTCGGGTTCAGATCTGGACCAGATACAGAGACTCCAGATCCAGATGCTCCGCAGGAGTAATCGTGATTACTTCGTGGTGAAGGCCAGGGTCAGCAGCGTCTTTTGTTCTACCTCGTGCGCCTTGGCGCTGCCGGTGGCCGGGCTGGCGCCCGAGCTGCGTTTCACGCTCAGGACCGGCCGGTCTCCGGCGATGCGCTTCAAGCGCGGGAGCATGTTGAACATCTCTCCCATATTGGCCGGTTCTTCCTGAACCCAGACGATATCGGCATTTTTGCCATGGCGGTCGAACTCGGCGACGACCTCCGCCTCCGGGAAGGGATACATCTGCTCCAGGAAGACGATTGCGGTGGTGGTGTCTTTTCGCTTCTTGCGCTCGGCCTGAAGCTCGTGGCCGATTTTTCCGGTGCAGATGAGGATGCGGTCGGCTTCTCCGACGGTGGTGTCGGGAATGACGTCGAGGAAAGTTTTGTGCGTGAAATCCTCGATGGGCGAACTGGCGTCCGGATGGCGCAGCATGCTCTTGGGCGTAAAGACGACCAGCGGTTTGCGCCAGTGGCGCAGGGCCTGGCGGCGCAACAAATGAAAATATTGCGCGGCGTTCGAGGGTTGCGCGATCTGGATGTTGTGCTTGGCGGCAAGTTGGATAAAGCGCTCGATGCGGGCGCTCGAATGCTCCGGGCCCTGGCCTTCGTAGCCATGAGGAAGCAACATCACCAAGCCGGACAGCAGGTTCCACTTGGCTTCCCCGGCGCTGATGAACTGGTCGATGATGGCTTGCGCAACGTTGACGAAGTCTCCGAACTGGGCTTCCCAGAGGACCAGCGATTCGGGATAGTCGCGGGAGTATCCGTACTCGAAGCCGAGGACGCCGGCTTCCGAGAGCGTGGAGTTGTAGATTTCGCAGCGGGCCTGGCCGGGTGCGATATTTTCGAGCGGAACGTATTCGTTTTCGTTCTCGATGTCGATGAGGACGGAGTGGCGCTGATTAAAGGTGCCGCGGCGCGAGTCCTGCCCGCTAAAGCGCACATGGGTACCCGTCTTGACGAGGCTGGCGAAGGCCAGGGCTTCGGCCATGCCGTAGTCGACCAGTCGCTTGCCCGTGCCCATCTCCGCGCGCTGATCGAGAAGCTTCTTCACCTTCGGATGGATGTGGAAGTCTTCGGGATAGGTGGTTAGGCGAGCGGTTAGCTCGGACAATTCGTCGGAAGACAGACCAGTCTCAACCTCGTATTCGGGCCGGTAGAGGCCGCCAAAATAATTGTTCCAGTACCTCGGAAGTTCCCGAAGAAGCGGCTTCTGCTTGATGCTGCCGGCTTTTTTCTGCGCAGCCTCGAATTCGGCTTTGATGGCGACGGCTTGCGCCTGCGCATCGGTGGCGCCGATGTCGTCCGCATAGATTTCCCAGAGCGGCGGATGCTCCTTGATTTTTTTGTAGAGCAGCGGCTGAGTGATGGTTGGGTCGTCGACTTCACTGTGGCCGTGGCGGCGATAGCCAATGAGATCGATTACCACGTCGGTGCCGAATTTGTAGCGGTATTCGACGGCCATGCGGGCGACGCGAACGACCGCGTCAACATCTTCCCCATTGACGTGGAAAATAGGGATCGACTGGCGGCGCGCGATGCAGGCGGCGAAGCGCGTAGAGTGCTCTTCGGTGTAGCTCGTGGTGAAGCCGAGAAGATTGTTAACGACTACGTGGATCGTTCCGCCGACGGTGTATCCGGGAAGGTCGGCGTAGTTCATCGTCTCGGCCAAGATGCCCTGTCCGGCGAATGCAGCGTCGCCGTGAACCAGCAGCGGGAGATATTTCTCGCGTCCGCCCTCTTCGGTGCGGTCTTGCTTGGCGCGGGTCCGGCCGACGGTGACGGGGTCGACGGCTTCGAGATGGCTGGGGTTCGAGACCAGGTGGATGTGCACCTTGCCGCCGCTGCGCGTGACGTATTCGCCGGTGGCGCCCATGTGATATTTCACGTCTCCGGAGCCGAGGACGCTGCGCGGGTCGACGTCCTCGAATCCCGCGAAAATCTCCTCGGGTGGCCGCTTGGCAACGTGGGCGATGACGTTGAGGCGTCCACGATGGCTCATGCCCATGACGAGCTCGGTCGCGCCTTTTTGAGCTGCGCAGTCGAGAACTTCGTCGACCAGCGGTATTAAAGCGGTCACACCCTCGAGCGAAAAGCGCTTGCTGCCGAGATAGCGCTGCTGCATGACCTGCTCGAAAACGTCGGCGCGGATCAGAAGATCGAGGATGCGCCGCTGGTCTTCCTGCGGCGGTTCCGATTCCATGCGCTCGAAAACCCAGCGCCGGCGCTCGGGAGCGTATAGATGGTTGATCTCGACGCCGATCGTGCTGGAATAGATGGCGCGGGCCTCGCGCGCGTATTCTCCCTCTTTTTCAAGTTCGGGCGTCGGACGGGGACGGAGGAAGCCGAGCGGGTCGAGGTCGCCTTCTAAATATCCGAACTGGCGGTAGGTAGAGAAAACTCGCTCGCGCTCGGGATTGCTGGAGCGAAGGGAACCGTTGGTTGGAGTTGAGCGATCGATTACGGCTGCGGCGTGCGGATCGGAAACCTTCGTTTTCGCCATATGAACTTACTAGGATAAAGGATGCTGGCGAAAGGCAAAAGCTTCAGCGGGCGGATCGAGTGGCTTTTACCACAGGGGACACGGAGGAACGCAGGGGGATCAGGCGCAGGGGCCTTAGCTACAGAGGGAGCGACGGATTCGAGGGAAATCAAAAGCCCCACCCTGTCGCAAAACCCACGACAAGGGTGGGGTACCCGCTTCACTTCCTTCAGAAGTGGAACAGGTCCATCAAGTTGCCGATGGCTGGGGTGTTCAGGGGAACGTACGGGTTCTCTTTGGTGGCAATTGGGTTGGGAAGATTGTCACGGCTACGATCCGTTACCGGAGCCAGGTGCCAGTTGACCTCGATGAATTTCAGGATCGAAACGTGATCGCTGTACACGTGCGAGACGTGTCCGCGCTGGGTGTAGGGAGAAACGACCAGCACCGGGATTCTGGTTCCGTCGCCGAAGAAGTCGAGCGGCTGGATGTAGCCAGAGTCGTAGTAGCCTCCGCCTTCGTCGAAGGTGATGATGATGGCGGTGCTGGCCCACAAGGTGGGATTCGCCTGGACGCCGGCAACGATCTTCTTCACGAAGCCTTCGAAAAGGTCGAGCTTCGAAGAAGACGGATGACCGTCGAGCCAGGCGTCGGGCTTCACGAAGGAAACGGCAGGCAGGGTTCCGTCTTTGATGGCTTCATAAAGTTCGGTGGTGTCCCGGTTGTGGGTGCGGCCGGATGGGCTGGTCATGATCGAGGTGGTGTACTGGAAGGGATTGCAGATGTTGCAATAGGTGTTGTCGGCAGTGACGTAGTTGTTGTTGGGGCTGGCGAGGTAAGCGTTCCACTGATCGCCGTAATACGCCCAGGAAATGTTTTTCTCGATCAGTTCATCGCCGATAGTGCGCAGCGGAGATGGCGGAATCGTGAAGACGGTCTGGGCCGGATTGCCGATGTCTTCATAGGCATTCTGGCCGCTGCCGTAGTATCCGGGGTTGTAGTTGTTCAGAAGATAGTAGTGGCCTTCCTCGCAATGCGGGTCGATTGGTTTGGGCAGGGAACTCAGGTAAGTGGTGATCTGCCCGACACCGGGCTGGGTGGTGTCGAAGCAGTTGCTGTAGGTTCCACCGCCGTAGGAATGGGATCCGTAAGATCCGCCGCCGTAGCCGTCTTCGGTGTACCAGTTATTCGTGCCCTTCTGGGGATTCGGATTTTCGATTTCAGCGACGATGCCGGCGTTGGGACTGCCCGCGGCGACGAGTACATTCTCAGGTGGGCGCGCCGGTTCTCCTTTGGGGTTGGCGAACCAGATGGCATCACCGCTGCCCAGCATCACGTGGTTGGCGCCGGTGCCGCCCATGACCGCCTGGTGATAGTTGTCGCTGATCGCGTAGTGGTCGGCGAGATACTTCAGGTAAGGAGCATCGCCCTCGAGCATGTTGTAAAAGCCCATCGAGGTCGAGCCTTCGCCGGTGGATTCGTCGGTGAAGCCGGAGGGCTGGGCGAGGCCGTTGGTTCCCGCGCCAACCGTGGTTTCAACCCAGGGGAACAGATCGTGCTGACATCCGGTCGGGTTCCAGCTGGTGACATTCAGGGCATTGCAATCCACCTGCTGCCACATCTGATAAAAACGGTGGACCGGGCTGTTGTCATAGGCGTCGTAGGGGTGCGTCTTCGAAGTAATCTGGAACGGGCCGGGCGGCAGAGAGGTCGCGTTGGGAATGCGCGTATCGACCGCTCCGTGAGCGAGGCCGGTACCGCCGGTCGTGAGATATACGTAATAGCCGTCCGGAAGGCCGTTCTCAACCGCTTTGGCGGCGGCGGTGCTGGTGAAGGGAGGCGTCGTGTATCCACCGGCGAGAGGGGGCGGCAGGACCGGGTAAGTCGTGTTTTCAGGCGGGTTCAACAGGTACGTGTCGGGCTTGGAATCGACCGCCTCGGACTGGTTAGCGAGCGGGAAGTTCGGGCCGGGAGTTCCGTCTTCGTTGACGATCCCTTCGGAGAGCAGGTTGTTGACGGTCTGACCTGCGACCGGCTTATACGTGGCGAAGATATGATCGAAGGTGCGGTTCTCTCCGATAATCACGATAACGTGCTTGATGGGCGTGGCAGTGGATTGAGCTGAAGCGGGAAGCGGCGAGCCGAGATTGGCGATTAGCGCGACCAAGCTGGTTCCGACCGCAAGATGCTGTCTGGCTTTCGCAAGGAAAGCTGATGTGGACATAATCTCCTCCTGAGAGAAACTACGAGGCGTCAGGGTAGCTGCGAAGCCAGGAGGAGGAGGTCAATTGCAAGTTAAAACAAATCCACAAGAATTTTGTGTGCGGTTTTGCAACCCGCTCTCATGCCATTGAGAAATCATGGCGGGGGGCAGCGAACATTAAAATAATGTTACAAACTTGTCACAGTACGCCAAAGATTCTAGTGAGATTCGTGTAGAACTTTCTAGTCGGAGGCGGCAAATTCCAATGAATCTGAGTGCGGTTATTCCAACTATTTTGGGGATTCCATTCGACGCGCAGTCCTCTTATCTGCGTGGCGCGGCTGAAGCTCCGACGAAGATTCGGCAGGCGCTGGCTTGCGACGCCTCCAATCACTGGACGGAAACTGGCGTGGACTTAGGCGCGGCCGGAATTTACGAGGACGGCGGCGATCTGGAATTTCTTGAAAGAGATGCGTTCGCGGCCATTGAGAACGGCGCCGACGAGATTATTCGTCTGGGGAAACGGCCCGTCTGTCTGGGTGGCGACCACTCGATTACGTATCCCATCGTGAAGGCCGTGGCGCGAAAATATTCCGGGCTGACGATTTTCCATTTCGACGCGCATCCGGACTTATATGACGAGTTCGAAGGGAATCGACTGTCGCACGCCTGTCCGTTTGCCCGGATTATGGAGGCGGGTTTGGCGAAGCGGTTGGTGCAGGTGGGAATTCGCACGATCAACCGCCATCAGCGAGAGCAGGTGCAGAAATTTGGAGTGGAAGTCGTCGAGATGAGCACGCTTCCGGCTTACGACACGCTCAAGGCTGCAGGACCGATATACATCACATTCGATATGGATGTGCTAGATCCCGCCTTCGCGCCCGGAATTTCGCATCGCGAGCCGGGAGGAATGTCGGTGCGGGAGGCGATTGCTCATCTGCAGGCCATTGAGGGTGAAATCGTGGGCGCGGATCTTGTGGAGTTCAATCCCGTGCGCGACGTGGATGGAATGACGGCGACGGTTGCGGCGAAAATCCTCAAGGAAATTTTGGGTAAGATGATCGCGGGATAGGGCCCGGGTTTGGGCCAGACTCCCGGCCGCGCGCTCCGATGAAGAGTAAATAGCGGTAACGTATTATTTTGCGTCCTCCGGGCGGCGTGAGGAATCTTTACTCCCGACAGGTAAACGTCACGCCGTCTTCTCCGTCTAAGCATTGAGGGCGGGTTCCGTCTGGAGGACCGGTTTTGCGTGTAAAATTGTTCTGAGCTTATGGCGAACAAATTTCGAAACAATATAGCGATAGCATTATCCATTGCTGGTTTGCTTGCGCTCCTGACAACCGTTGGGTGCTCCGGCAGCGGGGCGCAGAATCCGCAGGCAAGTGGGCCGGGGGCGATGCCGGTGAAGGTGATCGAGGCGCACGCGGTTCCGGTTGACGACGCCAGCGAGTATGTAGCCACGCTGAAATCCCGCGATTCGGCGGTGATTATGCCGCAGGTGGAGGGTCAGGTCACGCAGATTTTCGTTCACTCCGGCGCTCGGGTGGTGGCTGGCGGCGCATTGATGGAGATCGATCCGCTGAAGCAGCAGGCCACCGTCAAAAGCCAGGAGAGCGCGCGGGCGGCGCAGCAGGCGCAATTGAACTGGGCCAAACAGCAGTACGAGCGGACGCAAGGATTGTCGGCCGCGGGCGTAGTTAGCCGACAGGATCTCGACCAGGCCAAGGCGAATCTGGATGCGGCGCAGGCCCAGATGGATGCACTCGACGCGCAGCTCCGCGAGCAGCAAGTACAGCTTCACTATTTTAGGGTGGTCGCGCCACGTGCGGGGATTGTCGGGGACGTTCCGGTACGCGTGGGAGATCGGGTCACGACCTCAACGCAGCTGACGACCGTCGATCAACCCGGCAGCCTCGAAGTTTACGTCTATGTGCCGATCGAGCGTTCGTCGCAACTAAAGATGAATCTGCCGGTGCAGGTTCTCGACGGCAGCGGGAAAGTGCTCGCGGATTCGCGCGTGAGTTTCATTTCGCCGCAGGTCGACAACACGACCCAAACCGTGTTGGTGAAGGCGTGCGTTGCGAACGGCAACGACGCACTGCGGCAGTCGCAGTTCATCCGCGCGCGCGTGGTGTGGGGCACGCATAAGAATCCCGAAGTGCCGATTCTGGCCGTGTCGCGGCTGGCCGGACAGTACTTTGCATTCGTCGCCGAACCGCAGAACGGCGGCTCGTACGTGGCCCGGCAGAAACCGCTTACGATCGGACAGACTGTGGGCAACGACTTTGAGGTGCGGGATGGGATCAAACCCGGGGACAAGGTGATTGTCTCGGGAACGCAATTTCTGCTGGATGGGGCGCCGGTAATTCCGCAGAGCTAGTTAAATCCACTCAGAATGAAAACCGCAGAGGACGCAGAGGACGGAGAGGAATTCTTGATCTTCTCTATCTGCTCCGCGTTCCGGCAGAAACTTCTACAATCCGCTGCGTACTCGGCGTTCTCTGCGGTTTTGGTTGGTTCGTGACCTCTCATGTTCGTTGAATTCTTTATCCGACGTCCGGTGTTTGCCTCGGTTTGCGCGCTGCTGATCGTTCTGGCGGGCTCGGCCGTGATTCCCACGCTGCCGATCGCGCAATTCCCCAACCTCACACCACCACAAGTGGGGGTCACGAGTTCGTATATCGGCGCAAGCGCACAGACGGTGGAGAGCGCGGTCACCATTCCGCTTGAGCAACAGATTAACGGCGCCGAAGGGATGAAGTACGTCACTTCGACCAGCGGCAACGACGGGACCAGCAGCATCACGGTGACCTTCGATCTGACGCGCGATCCGGACCTGGCGACCGTCGACATTCAGAACCGGGTGAACACTGCCCAGGGACGGCTACCGAGCGCGGTGAAGGCTGTTGGCATCACGACCCAGAAAACGTCGCAGAACTTCGTCTTCGGCGCGGCCGTCATTTCCGACAACAAATATTCGACGTTGTTCATGAGCAACTATCTCGACGTCTACGTGCGCGACGCGCTGAAGCGCATTCCAGGCGTGGCGGATGTGATTATTTTTGGCGAGCGCAAGTACTCGATGCGGTTGTGGCTCGATCCGGTGCGCCTGGCGGGACGCGGGCTGACCGCGCCCGACGTGGTGAGTGCACTCTCGGAGCAGAATGTGGAAGTGGCGGCCGGACAGGTAGGCCAGCAGCCGGCGGTCAACGGCCAGCAGTACCAGGTGAGCGTGCGGGCGGTCGGGCGACTCAGTGAGCCGGCACAGTTCGACAACATCATTTTGAAAACGAATTCCGATGGGACGCTGGTCCGGCTCAGGGATGTGGGGCGCGCGGAGCTGGGCGCGGAAGATTATTCTTCGGACCTGCAATTTAACGGGCAGGATGCGGTCGGCCTCGGCGTGACCCAGCTCTCGACAGCGAACGCGCTCGACGTGGATCGCCGGGCTATTGCCGAATTAAATCAGTTATCGAAGAGCTTTCCGCCGGGCATGCGTTATCAGCTCGCATTCGACGTCACCGACGCGGTGGGCGAGTCGATCCGGGATGTAGGCTTCACGGTGGGTTCAGCGATCCTGCTGGTCATTCTGGTGATCTTCATCTTTCTCGGAGACTGGCGGACGACGATGATTCACTTTATCGCCACTCCGGTTTCGCTCATCGGCACCTTCATTTTCGTGAAGTTGCTCGGCTTCTCCATCAACACGCTGACGTTGTTCGGCATCACCCTGGCCACCGGCCTGGTGGTCGACGACGCCATCGTTGTGATTGAAAATATCGAGCGCCATATCGCTGAGGGCGAACACGACTCCCACAAGGCTGCGGCTGCAGCCACCGCCGAGATTACCAGCGCCGTCATCGCCACCTCGCTGGTACTGGTTGCCGTGTTTGTCCCCGTGGCGTTCTTTCCCGGGACGACCGGCATTCTGTTCCGCCAGTTTGCGCTGACCATCGCATTTTCCATTACCATTTCCGCCTTCAACGCGCTGACATTGGCTCCGGTACTGGCGGCGATTTTTCTGAGCGGCGGGCACCGGAAAAAATGGTGGTTCCTGCAAAAGTTTGACGACGGCGTCTCTGCTATGACCCGTGGGTATCGTGCGCTGATCCATCACGTGCTGGATTACAAATTCGCCATGGTAGTGCTGTTTTTCGTGGGTTTGGGGGCTACCTATTTCGTGTTCACCCACGTGCCCTCCGGATTCGTTCCCGATGAAGACCAGGGTTATTTTATTGTCGTGATTCAGGCGCCTTCGGGCGCATCGCTCGAGTATACGAAGGCAATCGGCAAGCAGATCTCCGCCATCCTGGCCGATGTGCCGGAGTCGGAAGGGACATTTTCGGTCGCGGGATTCAGCTTCGCCGGGTCGGCGGCGAATCAGGGAATCATTTTCGTGCCGCTCAAGCCCTATTCACAGCGCAAAGGCGAGGAACACACGGCGGCGGCGATTGTGAACCGCGTGCGTCCGCGGCTGTTCGGAGTTTCGGGCGCGATTGTGTTTGCGACGCTGCCGCCGGCGATTCAGGGCCTGGGACAGTTTGGCGGCTTCCAATTCGTGGTGCAGGATCTGGCTAACCACAAGCTGGATGAGCTGGCCGCTGCCACCCAGGGATTGATGCGGGAGGCTTCGCAACGCAAGGATCTGGTGCGGCTGTTCACCTCCTTTACCGCCAACGATCCGCAATATCTGGTGACCATTGATCGCGAGAAGGCGAAGAGCCTGCACGTGCCGCTATCGCAAATCACCGACACGCTGGGCGTCTACATGGGTTCGTCGTACGTGAACGATTTCGATTTCAACAACCGTTCGTATCGCGTGTATGTACAAGCCGACAAGCAATTCCGCGCGACGGCACAGGACATGAAGCAGTTTTACGTCCGGTCCGACAGCGGGGCGATGATCCCGCTTGAAAACCTGATTACGGTGACGCAGACGACGACGCCGCAGGTCATCAGTCACTACAATCTTTTCCGGTCGGCGGAGATCGACGGATCCCCGGCGCCGGGATACAGCTCTGGACAGGCGATTGCGACGATGGATCAGCTGGCCAGCAAGATGCCGCAAGGATTCTCGTACAGCTGGACCGGATTGTCGCTGGAAGAATTGCAGTCCGGCAGCACGTCGCTGATTCTGTTCGGGCTGGGCACCCTGGTCGTATATCTCACGTTGTCGGCGCAATACGAAAGTTTCGTGTTGCCATTTATCGTGTTGCTCGCCGTGCCCATGGCGTTGCTGGGAGCGCTGGGCGCGCAATGGATCCGCGGATTGCAGAATGACGTTTTCTGCCAGGTGGGACTGGTCATGCTGGTCGGATTGGCAAGCAAGAACGCAATTCTGATCGTCGAGTTTGCCGAGCAGTTGCGGGAGCGCGGGTTGCCGCTGGTGGAAGCGGCGGTGCAGGCGGCGACGATTCGTCTGCGGCCCATTTTGATGACTTCATTGGCGTTTATTTTGGGCGTCGTGCCCCTCGTCTTTGCCACCGGGGCTGGCGAGAACGGGCGCCATTCTGTCGGTACGACCGTGTTCGGTGGAATGATTATGTCAACCGTGCTGAATTTATTCTTCATCCCTGTGCTGTACTTGATCATCGAGGGATGGCGCGAGCACGGCCGAGCCCCGAAACATCGCTGAGAAAAGCTGTATTGCCGACACCCTGAAAAGTGATTGCAGTCACAGACCGTAAGACCTGGCTCGCCTAGGTTGGTTGCAGGTCGTATGGGAGGTGCTGTCGGTGAGTGCAACCCTGCCTGTAAGTGTTCGTCCTTTTACGCGCACGGAATTCACGTGCCGGAGCTGTGGCCGCAGGTTACGCGTCGATTTTGAATTTTGGGGCGGGCCGATTGTCGGCCGGGAGCAGGAGTATCGACACTGCCCGACTGATGAGCTTCGACACGTGGGTGGACCCATTATTGTCGTGTGGGAAAAACGCGACGACCGGTGGGTTCCCGAGTGCACAGGATAACTCGCACGCGTGCAGCTCAGCGGCTGGCGCCGTTGCCACGTGGGGACCGTGAACTCGCCGGGCTCGACGCTGCGCCTTTGCCAGGCCCTTCAGAGTTGAGTTTCGTGGCCTTGCGCGCTTCTTTGCGGCGCATCCTGGCCATCCATTCTCGCGAATACATGGTGCCGCGGCATTTGGGTGAGCCGCAGTGGCAAGGCGCGGGATCGTCGTCATCGTAGAGGTTGTAATCCCAGACAAGTTCTTCTCCTGCAGCGATGTCGCGCAGCGCAAACAGCCAAACCCGGCCCTTGACCTCATCGACTTCGCAGTTGGGATCGCAGGAATGATTCAGATAAGCTCCCATGCCATGGCCGTCGATCACTGTCTTGCCATCTTCCAAGCCATATAAATAAGTGCGAGAGACGCCATCGTAGCGGCGGTCGGCTTCTTCGGGAGTGATGCGCTCGCCCGCGTACTCGACGACACGCGTTCCTTTTCGGATGGATGTAGTGGTATAGACACCGACGGAATGAATGGGCGAAGGGCGAACAACCAAAGCCATACATCTAATTTCGCACGAGGCGCGGAGTTTGGGAAATGTGGAAATCGAAAGCTACGGGTCGTAGACGGAACTGCCATAGCCTTGCCGGCGGGCGGCTTCTTGCGTGTCTTCCAGGCGGCGGCGCAGGTCGTTCAGTTGCGCCTGCAGGTCCGTAATCTGCCGCTGTCGTTCTTTTTCACGGTAGTTCCAAACGGGCTCATCAGTGGAATTGGTGAGGACCGCGTGCAGCGAGTCGGTCAGGGTATCGAGATGCCGCTGCACTTGCGCAATCGAGTTTTTCAACTGCAGCGCTTGAGCCTTCCAGTATTCGGCGGGGCGTTTGATTTCGTAGACAACGGCCGGACGGAGATTGCCGCGAGTTGGTGAGGCAGGAGCAGGTGCGGGCGCCGCGTGGTGCTCTGGCAGATCGTCGTTGGTGATGACGTGCGACGTCTTGGGCTGCGCACCAGCCGTGGTGCCGTCGGACGAACTGTTAGAAGCCGGAGCGGAGCTGGTTTGAGCCGGTTGCTGTTTCTCGACGCGAGATTGCCGCGCCACGTCTCCCAGAGGCGGCGCATCCTGAGCAGAAGCTGTCAACGCACACGCGGAGACGCCGGCGGCAAACAGGATTAGAAGTCGCGGTAGCGGCATGCAGATCGACCTGTCCGTACAAGAATTCGCGCTGTAAAAGCGTAACCAGCGAGGCGCCCCCATTGAAGATTACCTTCGTGCCAGTTCAGGTGTGCCGCCCGGACGCCAGGTAGCCGGCAATAGGAGCGCCGAGTTTATCTATGAAGAGTCGAGTGGCTCGCGCTTTCGCCGCTTATCCCATAGTCGGTCACGGGTGAAGAAGCATACACGAGAGAACCGGACGTCGGTTCTTTACTGCTGCGGTTGCGGAACCGGGAGCGCGACCGTGTCCACCGTAGAAGGATCGTCGCGCAATTTGATGTAGAGCGTCTTCCCTTTTGGCGGCGGGATCGCCAGCGCATCTTCCACGAAGCCTTCGGGGACGGTCACTGCATTCTCAAAATCCGCGTCGCTGCTGACGGAATCTAGGAGAAAGAGCTTGTCGCCACTCAGAGTGCACGGCTTATCCGGAGTAGATCCGCAGCGAACCCCTTTCAGCATCGGGATGCGAACCAAGTTCACCAGCGCCCCCCAGTCACCATCGACGCCGTCTTCGCTCACCGCACGGAACTTAAGCGGCCCGAAAGCAGATGGGCCGAGCAGCTTCATGGGATCCAGAATTGCCAGGACCGTCTTGCTGTCCTGCATAGTCAGATTGCCATCCTTGAAGCTCAAGAGAACGCGGAAAGATTCGTCGGCGGTGGCGACCTCGATTTTTTCGGTAGCTGGGAAAGTTTCGGGGAACTGCGTTTTGAGAAAGAAATTCAGACGGCCATCCTGCGGCAGTTCTTCCTGGCTGCCTAAGCGAACCGCGGATGGCGAAACGGCCGCATCGATTTGAATGCTTTTGGTGAGGACGCTGACCGTTGGGCGCTCGGCTTCGACCTGAGCTTTCAGGTCGAGCGCGCGGCCGTCTTTGAGGGTGGCGTGCACTACGATCGAGTCGCCGGGATGCAGCTTGGTTTTGACAGCCGCGTCAGCCGTGATCAGCCGCAGTTCGTCTTGCTGGTTCGCGCGTGTCAAGTTATCGGGAGTGAAGCGCATCCCGTTCACGTCGAGGGATTCGACCTGGTCGAGGCGCGTGCCTTTCAGGATGCCATCCGCGTCTCCAGCATGAATGCCGAAGCTGTCGAGGCGTCCGGCTTCGGCGTACGTGTGCAGAGGAACCTCGTCGACTTCGTGCAGACCGAACTTTTTGACCTGCATGGTCACCCATCCGGCCGATGCGTTCTGCAGCGGAACCTTCACCTCAAGCTCGTCGGATTTCGAATTCTTCCATACGACGGTTAGAGGTTTTCCCTGTTCGGTCTTGAGGGTCACTTCGCTGACGCAGCAGGCGTCCGGGGATTGAAGATGAAGGGTATCTTCGCGGCCAACGATCAGCGCGCTGGCGTCTTTCGAAGCTACAATCCATTGCGCGGGACGAGAATCGCGAAGCCGGTAGTGCGGCCCTTCGAAGGCATGGAATCCCCAGATTCCGCGAATCGTTCCGGTGAATTCGCCATCGAGATCCGCGGATTGCAAGGCATGAGTTTCGACGGTAAAGCCGCCAAGCATAGGATCAGGCGTGGCCGGCAGGTCAATGCCAGATCCGGACTTGGTTTCCACGTGCAGAACGAAGTAGTGCGCGAGTTCGGTGGCGAAAGCGAGAGGCGCGCCGTCGGCTGGCAGAAGCAGAGAAGGCTTGCCGGCGCAGAATATCTGCGCCTGATCGATTGCGCGCAACGGCGGAGGCGGCGATGGCTTCACCGGAGGCAGACCAATTACGATCACCGACTTGGGGTTGCGAAACGATGGGGGATTGTTAAGGCGGAGATTGAGTTCGTTCTGCTTGGGTAAAGCCAGCGCGGGAATGTACTGATACTGAGCGGTGTGGGCTGTACTAAGGATGCGGGCGACATCGACGACGGCACCGACATAAGGGCTGTAATAGCCGCCCCGCGCCGTGGGACTAGCGCTGATCTGCGCCAGCAGATCGGAAGACGCTCCAGACGTCAAAGTCGCGACCATGCTCTGACTGTGCGCGTCATCGAGCACCAGTTGATCGGTATTCTGCGTGAGGCAAGGGGCTTGTTGCGCGCTGGGCTTATCGAAGCACTGCTGGTCGAGGCGCATATTCAGGCTGCGCGCCAGCATCGTGGTGTGCACCTTCGCCTGGTCGGGATCGGTGGTGTAGGTCTGGCGAACCGCGTCCAGATATTTTTCCAGACGCTGCCGGTCGAGGCTGGCTTGCTGCAGATCCTGCGCGGCACGCACGAATGCTCCGGGCTTGCCCCGGACCGCAGCGCGCAGCGTCGTAAACGCGCCTCCGGTCTCAGGAGCGAGGAAGATGAGCGCCTCTTCGGCTTCTTGCGGGACCACGACAAAAATTCCTTCCTCGTGGATCGGCTTGGTCCAAGTCTCGACCCGGGTAAACCAGGAATCCGGCGGAGGGTTGGTCGCGCCGCGAAGAAAAACGATGACCATCAGATAACGAACGGACTGGCTGTCGGGAAGATCGGCGTGCACCCACAGGCGGTCTCCCGCCTGCAGGTTAGGAACCTCTGCGATCGGCAAGGTGGTTCCAGAGCGCTGCACGCGCACCTCTACCTTGGGCCCGATCAGGTCAAAGGCGGCGTTGTCGGCGCCGGCCGGGCGCACGGACGCAAACGACAAAAATAAAAAAAGAAGCGGCGCCGCGATGCGGCAGGGCCGCACCTGTGAAACGAATCCCGTAAGACGCAAAAGTTCCTCTCCAGCGTAGATACTTGCGGGGCAAAGGCTGTGCGTCTATTTTAACCGATTCGCTTCCAATGACCAGAGCGGATTGGGCATGCCGTAGCCCCGCAGTACATGGCCCCGGCGCGGAACCTAGCCGATTATTCTTGAAGAAAAGGAATTCTGAGAAGGCCCAATGAAGCGCCTCGAGTTATCACGACGCTTTCCCTTGAGGAAGAGCCGCCCGCGCGGAAGCCACCGCGTTCACCAACTCCCTTGCAGCCGCAGTGATTTTTTCCAGATTGCCTTCCCGTAAGGCGGTCGCGTCCACTAAATCCGCCCCCACGCCTAGCGCGAATGCTCCCGCGGCGATGAATTCCGCGGCGTTTGCGGCATTCACGCCTCCGGTAGGAATCAGCGAAGCATGCGGGAACGGAGCTTTCAAGGATCTTAAATACTTTGCGCCTCCCACGTTTCCGCAAGGAAAAATCTTGACGAGGTTCGCGCCGTGTTCCTGCGCAGACATCAACTCAGTAGGAGTCAGCGCACCGGGAATGGCGAGTTTGGAATGACGCTTGGCGACTTCAAGAACGGGTAGCGATAAGCCGGGGCTCACTAGAAATCTCGCGCCGGCGCTGAGGCAGGCCTCAGCCTGCTCGGCATTGGTCACGGTGCCGGCCCCGATGAGGACATCATGGCCGCACTTCTTTGCGACATCGCGGATCACCGACACGGCGTTCGGAACCGTCATCGTGATCTCAACGATGGGAATGCCTCCGGCACAAATGGCTTCGACCGCGCGGTTGGCTTCTTCGACGCTTGCCGCCCTGACTACCGGCACGATGCCAACTTCGGCGATTCTCCGGATTACATCATCGATGCTGGGATCGCTCGCAGACATGGGCTCTCACTTTCCATTCCGATTTCAGCGCTCAATCCGGGCGGTGCGCGAAGTCATGGCCTGCAGCACTTCGGCCATGGTTGCCATCGTCGTGTCGCCCGGGGTTGTCATAGCCAGGGCGCCATGCGCCGCGCCGCACTCCACCGACCATTGCGCATCTTTGCCGGAAAGAAATCCGTAGATCAGGCCGGAGGCGAAGGAATCTCCTCCGCCCACGCGGTCGTAGATTTCGAGATCCTCGCGGGTGGGCGCCTCATGAAACCGGCCCGCGTGATAGCAGAGCGCGCTCCAATCGTTGCGGCTGGCGGTTTTTGCTGTGCGCAGCGTGGTCGCAATGACCGCCATTGACGGATATTCCTTCACGACGGCCTCAATCATTTTCTGGAAGCCCGCAGACTCAAGTTTCGAATGCTGTTCGTCGACGCCCGACACAGAGAATCCCAGCGCCGCGGTGAAGTCTTCTTCGTTGCCGAGCATGACGTCCACGTAAGGAGCCAGGCGGCGGTTCACTTCCTGAGCCTTCGATTTTCCGCCAATCTTTTTCCAGAGTGACGCGCGGTAATTCAGGTCGTACGAGATGACGGTTCCGGCCCGCTTGGCGGCTTCCATAGCCTCTTGCGCGACCTGGGGCGTGGATTCCGAAAGAGCACAAAAAATTCCTCCCGTGTGGAACCAACGGGCGCCATCTTTCGCGAAAATTTGTGCCCAGTCGATTTCTCCGGGCTTCAGTTGAGCAACGGCAGTGTGCCCGCGATCGGAGCAGCCAAGGGCGGCGCGCACTCCGAAACCGCGTTCGGTGAAATTCAGGCCATTGCGCACTGTGCGCCCAACGCCGTCATAAGGAACCCAGCGCACGTAGTCCTGCGAGACGCCGCCTTGCAGCATGAGATCTTCCACCAGGCGGCCAACAGGATTATCTGCGAGCGCGGTCACAATCGCCGTGTTCATGCCAAAGCAGCGGCGCAAGCCGCGCGCGACGTTATATTCCCCGCCACCTTCCCAAACGCGAAAATGTCGGGTGGTGGCGACACGCTCGTCTCCAGGATCGAGTCGCAACATGACTTCGCCCAGACTCACCACATCCCACTTGCAATCGTTCTTTGACCTGATGGTTAGCTTTGCCATGGTTTCTAAAGTTCACAGCGCCCAGTCGGGAAAAATTGATTCGGGCGGGAGAATGTCGAACGTTGCAACCGCCGTACGCTGCAACCGAAGTGATTCTATATGATCCGCATTCCCGGAGAAGGGAGCGCCGCACTGGTGAATGACCGATTTCTTGCCTGTTGAAAATGGCGGTAGCAAGCGGGGTCGAATTCTACGATAGTTGCTATAAGATGATAGCGACTATCGCTTACGATTTTTATATAATCGCGCGCGTTCTCTAAACGGCCAGGAAGACGACAACTCATGGACTTCGCATGGAGCGACAAGGTGAAAGATCTGCGAGGGCGCTTGCAGGTCTTCATGGATGAGCACATTTATCCGAACGAGCAACGCTTTTGTGACGAGAGCGAGCGCAAGCGCTGGTCGCCGACGCGGGTGATTGAGGAACTGAAGGCAAAAGCACGTGCAGCGGGTCTTTGGAATCTGTTTTTGCCCGACCGGGAGTACGGCCCGGGTCTCACCAACCTCGAATACGCGCCTCTCTGCGAAATCATGGGGCGCAGCATGATGGCCGCTGAAGCCTTCAACTGCTCGGCGCCCGATACCGGAAATATGGAAGTCCTCGCGCGCTATGGGACGGAAGAGCAGAAGGAACGCTGGTTGAAGCCGCTGTTGGCGGGTGAGATCCGATCGTGCTACGCAATGACGGAGCCTGCGGTCGCATCCTCGGACGCAACCAACATCGAGGCCAGCATTGTTCGCCGAGGTGATGAGTACATCATTAACGGGCGCAAATGGTGGGCCTCGGGGGCTGGCGACCCGCGATGCAAAATCGCAATTGTCATGGGTAAAACCGATCCCTCAGCTCCGCGGCATCGGCAACAGTCGATGGTGCTGGTGCCGATGGATACTGCTGGGGTGAAGGTCGAGCGGCTTCTGACGGTATTCGGCTACGATCACGCCCCTCATGGTCACGGTGAAATTTGCCTTGAAAACGTGCGCGTACCTGTCTCGAATGTGTTGCTCGGCGAAGGACGGGGATTTGAGATTGCCCAAGGCCGCCTGGGTCCTGGGCGAATTCATCATTGCATGCGTTGCATCGGCGTGGCGGAGCGGGCCCTCGAAGCCATGTGCAAGCGAGTGCAGTCACGTGTGGCCTTTGGCAAGCCGCTGGCGGAGCAGGGTACGATTCGGGCCGATATTGCCAAATCGCGCATGGAAATCGAACAAGCCCGCCTTTTGACTCTCAAGGCTGCGTACATGATGGACATGGTCGGCAATAAGCAAGCGCGCGCGGAGATCGCAATGATTAAAGTCGTGGCGCCGAATGTCGCGTTGCAGGTGCTGGATCGCGCGATCCAGGCGCACGGCGGCGCGGGAGTCTCCCAGGATACGTTTCTCGCCGCGGCTTGGGCGAATGTGCGCACGCTCCGTTTGGCCGATGGACCGGATGAGGTCCACACGGAATCGGTCGCCAAGCTGGAACTTCGGAAATGGGGCATCCCGCAGCCAAAGTCAGCGCAGCCTTGATCGCGACTGGAGATATTTTGCCGCTGATTCTGGAAACGCCGAATGCCTTGAAAGACCTGCTCGGTCGCGAGATCGCGATGACCGAATGGGCCACAGTTTCTCAGGAACAGATTCAGCAGTTCGCTAACGTCACTGATGATCGACAGTGGATCCACGTTGACCCGGAGCACGCGAACCGTGAGTCTCCATACGGCACAACGATTGCCCACGGATTTCTGACGCTCTCGTTACTGAGCAGGTTCCTAAGGGACGCGATCAAGATTCAAAGTGGTGTTCGGATGAGCGTGAATTACGGGTTGAATCGAGTTCGATTTCCCGCTCCGGTCGCCGCAGGCGCGAGAATTCGTGCTCGTTTCACTCTACAGTCGATAAGGGAACTACCTGGAGCATTGGAAGCCGTCTTCAATGCGACCATCGAGGCCGAAGGAACGGAAAGGCCGTGCTGCGTCGCGGAGTGGGTCCTTCGATATTACTTAGGAGCGAGCACGTGACGCAGCCTGCTCACCGATGGGTGCGAAGTCCGCGGGCCGAAAGATGCGGCGCAGCGTTGAAAGTGAATAGCCTGAGTTCTCCATCTCGTAAACGCATCATTGTGTAGGACGCGTTGTACAACACGCCTGCGAGTTGCATGAGGCGATCGTCGCAGATGTCCAACGACATGCCAGTCCAGATCGCAATCGGCGTGGCTGAAGTAAAAACTACGACGTTTTCGCGCTGCTGCGGATTCCCCGTGTCGAACCGACAGGACGCTACGCGTTCGCAGAACCGCTGCCAACTCTCGCCGCTATAGGCATATCGGCCGGAGATCCACGCCCTCACGAGCTTCGTATCGCACGGCAGCCACTTGCGATGAATCGCCGCATGCGCTCCGTCGCTCACACGGATCTGCTCCTGCATCTTCTCGTGCTCGAGACGGAATTGGTGATCCTCCGCGCACAACAGCGGAGCAATCTCGGAGTACACTCGCCCGAGATCGAATTCATTCCACCGCGGATCGATGGCAAGCGAGGGAAACGAAACGCCTGCACGGGAAAAGGCGGCGCCTACCTCTTCACCCGTTTGCCGCTGGCGCGATAACCCTCCACTCAAAGCCGCGGCAAATTCGATCCCTTGCGAGACGAAATGCTCGCCCAAAAGCCGCGCCTGCCGCTTTCCTAGATCAGAAAGGGAATCATACGCGTCGCGCGTGCCCGCCTGCCCATGGCGCACAAGATAGACGGTGCTCAACTGAGTTTTCCCGCAAGTGAAGTTGCGAGTTCGATCAATGAGTGGACGCGTTTATCAAAATGCTGGAATCGCGCGTCGTTCGTCTGCCCACGAAGAAAGCGATAATAGATCTGCTGCAGGATCACCGCCAGCTTAAAGATGCCCAGCACCTCGTAATAGCCAATGTGCGTGAGATCGCGGCCAGTTTGTTCGGCATATCGATCGACCAACTGATCCCGAGTGTGCCAACCGGGCTGGGACGTGAGGGCGGCCGGTGCGAGTGATCCAAATTGCGGTGCTGTGGCCCAAGCCCAGTAACAGAGCGTCAATCCAAGATCCGCCAAGGGATCGCCGACTGTACTCATCTCCCAGTCCAGCACCGCCTCGATGCTATCGGCTGACGGCCGAAGCATCACATTGTCCAGCTTGTAATCGTTGTGGACCAGAGTCGGGGCCGCTGAAGTTGGCAGGCGATCTGTAAGCCAGCGGATCACATGATCCATCGTCGGCTTCTCGTCAGTTTTCGCTTTGTTCCAACGGTCGGCCCAGCCCTGGACCTGGCGCGCAAGAAATCCTTCCGGCTTACCGAGAGCGATCAGGCCTGTTTTCGCGAGATCAATCGCATGCAGGCGTACCAGGCAATCAATAAAAGCCGCACTCACACGTTCCGGATAATCTTTCACCAGGGCTAGTTGAGGAGGAACGGCATCCCGAAGGATGAGGCCACGCCGACGTTCCATGACAAAGAAGACCGCGCCGAGCACAGTTGGGTCTTCGCACAGAAGAAAGACCGTCGGGGCCTCCGGAAAATATGGATGCAGCGTTTGAAGCACATGAAATTCGCGCGCCATGTCGTGGGCTTTCGGAGCAACCGGTCCTAGAGGACCTCGCCGCAGCACATATTCGCGTCCATCGATTTGCAATAGATACGTCAGGTTGGAATGACCGCTGGGAAATTGTCGGACATGAAGGCCGCGCTCACCGCCTTCGATCTTTCCGCGCATGTACTCGGCGAGAGCCGCTACATTCAACTCTTCTCCAGGGCGAACAGGAGCGGTATCGCAGTGCATCTTATGCCATCACCGTCGGCTGCGTCGTGAATTCCGCGAAGGTCTTGCCTTCTCCGACGAGTCGCTTTAACGCTGGGGCCGGCTCCCAGAGTTCCCCGAACTGTCGATGAAAATCACAGATCCGGTCATAAACATTCTTTAATCCAATGGTGTCGGCATACCACATCGGTCCGCCGCGATGAGCCGGGAATCCGTACCCATTTATATAGATGATGTCGATGTCGACGGCGCGAAGGGCAATGCCTTCCTCGAGAATGCGAGCGCCCTCATTCACCAATGCGTAGAGGCAGCGCTCGACAATCTCTTGCGACGAGATCTTACGCTGCGGAATGCCCGCCTCCACCGCCCATTTGCGGAGCAGTTCGCTGACTGCAGGATCGGGTATCGCGCGCCGGTTAGCATCGTACTTGTACCATCCGGCGCCGGTCTTTTGGCCAAAGCGTCCGAGTTCGCAAAGCCGATCGCCGACGATGGGCTGGCGGACGCCTGGCTTTTCCAAATGGCGGTATTCTTTGCGGATTCGCCAACCCACGTCGAGCCCCGCCAAATCGCCTGTGGCCAGCGGGCCCAGCGCCATTCCGAAATCGTAAAGAGCCTGGTCAACGGATTCCGGTTCGGCGCCTTCTTCGACGAGGAACATCGATTCGCGGACATAAGGATGAAACATGCGGTTGCCCACAAAGCCGCGGCAATTGCCCACCAGAACGCCAACCTTGCCGAGCTTGCGCGAGAGTTGCATGCAGGTGGCGATCACTTCTTTGCTGGTGGATTTTCCGCGCACGATCTCGAGCAAGCGCATTACGTTCGCCGGGCTGAAAAAGTGAGTCCCAATGACAGATTCCGGGCGGGACGTAGCGGAAGCGATTTCGTCGATATTGAGGGTCGAGGTATTGCTCGCCAGAATGGCGCCCTTCCGGCACACACGATCTAATTCGCCGAAAACTTGCTTCTTGACCGTCATGCCTTCAAAAACGGCCTCTACTACCACATCCACGCTGCCGAAATCGTCGTAGTTGAGCGTCGGGCAAATCAGTTTGAGGCGATGGTCCACAAACTCCTGAGTGAAGCGGCCGCGCTTGACGGAACCGGCATAGTTCTTCTGAATTGTTGCCAGCCCGCGATCGAGGGCCGATTGGTCGGCATCCTTGAGCAGCACGGGAATGCCGGCGTTCGCGAATACCATCGCGATTCCGCCCCCCATCGTTCCGGCGCCTACAACTGCAGCCGTGTTCACCGGAAGAATCGCTATCTCCTTAGGAATATCAGGGATCTTGGCCACCTCGCGTTCGCCGAAGAAAACATGGATGAGCGCCTTGGACTGATCGGAAAAGAGGCATTCGTCGAACAGCTTTCGTTCTACTTCGCAACCTTGTTCAAAAGAAAGTTTAGTGGCGGCTTCCACGGCATCGATGGCTGCAAGCGGAGATCTCATCCCGCGCTGCTTCGAGCGGGCCTTCTCGCGGGCAGCGGCGAAGAGCGGCGCATTCTGTTCGGGAGTGCCGAGCTTGTCATTACGCTCGCGCGTCTTAGGAGCTGCTTTTCCGACAACTTCTCTTGCGAAGGCAAGCGCGCCGGCCAAAAGATCGCCATCAATCAAACGATCGACAAGGCTGAGGTTTAAGGCATCCTGCGCGGAGATGGCATTGCCGTCGCTGCACATTTCCAGAGCTTTCGCAACCCCGACCAGGCGAGGCAGGCGCTGCGTTCCTGCAGCTCCGGGAATAATGCCAAGCTTCACCTCCGGCTGGCCGAGCTGCGCATTGGGAGCGGCGACGCGATAGTGACCGGCCATCGCCAGCTCCAACCCGCCGCCGACCGCTGTCCCGTGGATGGCGATCACGACCGGCGTAGAATCTTCGATTCGAAGCAGCAGAGGAAGCAGGCCCGGACCACGCGGGATCTTGCCCGAGGTGATCTTGCCGAATTCCTTGATATCCGCGCCCGCAATGAATGTACGGCCACCACCGATCAGGACCACTGCTTTTACGCTCTCATCGCGGCCCACTTGTTCCATCGCTTGGGCGATTCCCTGTGCAACCGCCGGATTGAGCGCGTTTACCGGCGGATTATTGATGGTGATGATTGCGAGCTCGTGATCTCTGGTGAGCTGAACTAGATCATCCATGCGAAAAGTTCTCCAGATGCGTTTACTTTCTTGTGGTCAACTCATTCGGTGCCTGGTTCGGAGTGCTGCAGTACTTTGCGCGCAAACCTTTTTTGAGAATTTTTCCTGTGGCGGTTTTGGGCAGGCTCTCGACAAACTCCACAAATCGAGGGCATTTGTAGTGAGCGATGCGGGAACGGCAGAACTCGATGAGTTCGGCGTCAGTCACGTCGGAACCCGGCTTCGTCACCACCAATGCCCTAGGCACTTCTCCCCATTTGTCGTCCGGGACCGGAATGACCGCGGCCTCGTAGACGGCGGGATGCGCCAGAATGGCCTTCTCCACTTCGAGCGATGAGATATTTTCTCCGCCGCTGACGATGATGTCTTTTTTGCGATCCACGATCAGGACGCTTCCATCTTCGTCGACGACAGCCATGTCGCCGGTATGAAACCAGCCGCCGCGCATAACCTCGGCCGTGGCGGTGGGTTGCCGCCAGTAACCCTGCATGACGCCGTCACTGCGAGTGATAATCTCGCCCATGGTCTTGCCATCGCGGGACACATCCTGCTCGTTGAAGTCGACCACTCTAAGTTCCACGCCAGGGATCGCGTAGCCCGTCATCGCTTGGGTCGCGTAGCGACGATCACCTTCCATCTGCGTCCCAGGTTTGAGCCGCGCTGTAGACAGAACCGGCGCCGTTTCAGTGAGGCCATATCCGGAGAAGCATTCGCAGCCGAGCGCCTTCTCCACCTGTTGCACCAGCGTGGGAGACGATGCGGCTCCCCCGATCGAAATCCATTCCAGACTGCTCAAGTCATATTTCGTTCGCTCAGGCGAATTCACAAGAGCGGTTGCCATGATCGGCACGAGGCTCAGCGAATCGACGCGCTCTTGTTCGATCAGCCGGAAAACCTCCGCGCAGGTGAAGCGCGGTAGCATGAGATGCCTGCCTCCCATCAAAGTGACGGAATGTGCCGTGCCCCAGCCATTGGCGTGAAAAAGAGGAATCGTATGCAGCTGCACGCTATCCGCTTTGGTGTGGAACGTTACGCAAACCGAGAGAGCGTGCAGATACACATTTCTGTGGGTGAGCACCACTCCCTTGGGATTTGCGCTGGTGCCACTGGTGTAAAACAATTCCGCCGCTGAATTCTCGTCGAATTCCATCACATCAGTGCGGTGTGGAGTCGCCGCTTCCAGCATGTCGTCATAGTTCGCTGAAGAAAGCCACGGCAGGGACGGGATCGCGTCGAGCAATACGAAACCCTCGACGGAAGGAACGTTCTGCCGGAAAGAGTCCACAGCGTTCAGGAACTCTTTCTGCAGGAAAAGCATTCTTACTCCCGCATCGTTCAAAATATGCGCCAGTTCGTGAGGCGCCAGCCGGACGTTCAACGGCAGCAGAACCGCGCCCGCTTCCAAAACGCCGTAATAGGCTTCCAGCAGCCGATGACAATTCAAGCTGAGAAAAGCAACCCGGTCGCCGGCCTTCACCCCCGCGTCCCGCAATGCGCCGGCCAGACGCGCTGCACGTTCGGCGAACTCCGCATAATCCAGGCGCCGGTCACCGCATACTACGGCTGTTTTACGGGGGAACTGCTGCTCGGCATATTGCAGGAATCGCACAGGTGTGAGGGGAATGTTCATGGCTGAGATCGCTACCAGGCGGACTGACCTCCATCCACGACAAGAATATGACCGGTCACATAATCAGAGGCGTCGGAGGCGAGGAAAACAGCTGAGCCTTTCAAATCGTGTTCTCCGCCGAACCTTCGCATTGGAATCTGGGAAAGGAAGAGTTCCTTATGATGCTCCAGCACTCGATTCGACATGTGCGTCGGAAACCAGCCCGGAGCGATGGCATTGACCTGGATATTGTGAACCGCCCACTTGCAAGCGAGATCCTTCGTGAAACTGATCACGCCGCCCTTACTGGCGTGATAGCCAATCGCGGGAAGCTCGGGCGGGGCGCCGCCCAGTCCGGCAACCGAAGCAATATTGATGATTTTTCCGCGGCCTTGCCGGATCATGATTTTTCCTACTGCTTGCGCGCACAGAAAAGTTCCCGTCAGATTCGTCTCGATGACTTTGTTCCAATCCTCGAGACTCATCTCCTCGGCGGCAGCGCCCCAAGAAATTCCTGCGTTATTGATGAGGATATCGATGTGGCCGAATTCCGAGAGCGTCGCATCGACAGCATCCTGAATGCTGGCCCGATTCTTCACATCGCAGGCAAGAGCCACCGCTTTGACTCCGAGCCGCTGAATTTCCTCCGCTGCCTGCTGGCAACGCTCTTGTTTGCGAGCACACAGCGCAACGTTGGCCCCCATCTCGGCCAGACCCTGGGCAATTTGCCGGCCCAGCCCGATCGAGCCACCCGTCACGATGGCGACGCGGCCAGTCAGATCGAGAAGCTGCTTTGCCGTCACTGGGGCATCCTGCGCGATTCCGGTGGTCGCCTTCACGGTTGAATATCCTCCTGCTGCGAGAACGAATGGACGCCAGAGCTTTCCGGCTCGACTTCCAGTCGAGAGGGTTGCTTGGCTAGCGCTGCCAGGAATGTGTAAATCGCATCCTGGGCGGCTTCCGTCTGGTCGGTCAGGAAGATATGGCCGGCGTGCGGGATCATCACGAGCTTCGCACCTGGGATGCGTTCCGCGATCAATTTGGCGTTGCCCGGAGGCACGAGCCGGTCTGACTCGCCGTGAATTACCAGCGTGGGTGAAAGAATTGCCGACAGCCGGCTGTAGCCCTCCCAGGTAAGAATGCCTTGGAGCTGAGCCGTATAGGCCTCTGGACGCGGGATCCATGGGCGCCGCATTGTTACATCCTCGTCGATGCGTTCCCGCGGCGTCGCCGAATCGTAGATAAACGGGATAGCCGCCTCAGTGGCCTGCTCGGGGCTCATTCCAGAGCGCTCCTTCAACATCTGCGTAGCCTCCGGTTCAGCCCGCACCGCCGTCGGCCCGCCCGCCGCAGTGCTGCCCAGGATGAGCGATCGCACGCGCCTCGGGTATTGCAGGGCGAACTCCTGTGCGATCATGCCGCCCATCGAGACCCCGAATACGTGCGCGCTCTGCACTTGGGCTGCATCCAGAACCGCTGCTGCATCGGAAGCCATTAACGGAATCGAATACGGTCCAGGGGGAACATCGCTCCGTCCCACACCGCGATTGTCGCAGGCCAAGGTCAGGTAGTGCTTCGCTAAGCGAGGCCGAATCCGGTACCACATATGAGACGTATATCCCAATCCCATGATGAGCAGAATGGATTCGCCCCGGCCTTGCTGGTCCCAATAGATCCTGGCTCCCTGGTTCTCCACGAAGGGCATCATGCTCCTCTGCGATTAGAAGGTTAAACGAACCCCAAGTTGGATCTCCCGCATAGGAAACGCCGAGGTGAATGCCAGCGGAGTGCTGGAGGTCGCAATTCCACCGCCTGCCATGGCAGTTCCGGGACGAATCCCATGCACGTTGAACGTAGTGAACCCCGGCGTGAGACCAAGCAGCGGATTTACCTCATTGTTCACGCTGGCAAAGTTGGTGTGGTTGGCAATGTTAAATCCTTCAGCGGTGAACTGCATGTTCACTTTCTCACCCACTTTGTGTTGCCAGGTCAAGCGCGCGTCGAAGTTGACAAAATTCGGGCCAAGGCCGGTATCGCGCGGCGCTCCAATGGGACGCTCATTCGTGGTGTGATTATCGCCATTGACCTCGCCGCCGGCCAGCAAATTGAAGGGATGCCCACTGTGATAACTGAAGATCGGAGAAAATTGGAAGCCGGACAAAACGGGTTGTTTCCAGGGACTGTCGATAACCCCGGCGACTACCACCTTGTGCCGCTCATCGAACTCGGAGACACTGCGATCCAGGTTGATGTTGGTCGGATCTTGCGGTCCATAATCGCTGTTGAAATCCGTCGATGTGTCAATGGCTTTGCTGTAGGTGTAATTGCCAAACAATGTGAAGTGATCGCTGAAGCGCTTCTTTACTTCGAGGATGCCGCCCTCGTAAAGAGCGTACGCTTCCGAACTGTACTGATTGTTTTGGACAACCAACGGGTTGACAAAGCAGGCAACGGCTGGATTATCGCAAGGCAAGCCGCCCGGCTCAGTGCCGCCCAGGGGGTCGGCCCCGGCCGCCGTCGTATTCCAGTTGCGATACGAAACCGTCTGGCCATTGGCCAGAGTCAGCGTCGTGAAGGGCGCCGGCAACAGATTCGTATCGATCGCAACCGGGAGTCTCTGCGTATGGGTATAGATGCCGCTGATCGCGAGAGAGAAGCCCGGCGCGATCTCGCGTTCGATTCCAAACGATACCTGGTGCGCGATCGGCGGCCGATAGCCCGGTTGATTCACGAAAACCACCTGCAGCGGACCGACAGGACCTGTATTCGTAACATTGATGCCAAAAGGAGCCACCGCAGGAGGCGTGATGCAGGCCGCATTTCCCGCACTGGGCGTGGTGCACTGAATCAACCCGCTTGCAAACAGCCCCGCGAAAACCGCCGGAGCACCCGCGAGACCTAACGCCGGAATCCCCCCAATCGGATCTACATAAATGGAAATTTCCCGGTTGCATGGGCTGGAACCAGTCCCGGGAATGATCGGCACGCCGAACTGAGAAACTCCACAGATCGCGCTCAAATTCGCCACTTGCCCGGCGCTGGATTGATTTTCGACCGCGGTCTTATTGCCGTTCACTACTCCCAGGCTTAAATCGACAGCGGGAATCTGTTCATCGACTGGGCCGTAAAAGATTCCATACCCTCCGCGGATCACGGTCTTGTGATCGTTGAACGGATCCCACGCGAACGACACGCGCGGCGCAAAATCTTTCTTGTAAGTTGTCAAAGGAAGATATTGCGTGTCCAGTTCGTAGCGCAGTCCGTAGTTGAGCGTGAAACCCGGTCTGATGGCCCAAGAATCCTGAGCGTACGCCGCGGTGAGTGGCCGCGTGTAGTAAGGATAAACGGGATTGCCGAAGCCCTGCTGAAAAACCTGGGGAAGCCCGAACGACGCCGATTGCAGCGACGTCAGAGTGGACAGCAAAGGAGTCAGCAGATCGCCCGGAAGTGATCCGAAAACGAAGCGGCCCGGGAAAAAGGTGTGCGATTCGGTGTGATTGCCACGAAGAACTTCGTCGCCTCCAAATTGGAATGTGTGCCGGCCGTGTACGAGCGTGAAATTGTCCGCAAATTCGTAACGACGCAGGATGCTGAGGTTCGGGAGAAAAATGTTCGTTCCCAAATTGTTGATGAAACCCGGAATCTGAAGTCCAACCTGACCTGGCTCGTTGGGAATCACCCTGAAACTGTTGTAATCCCATTGCACGCGAGCCTCATTCTGCGTGCTCGGATTGAACTGGTGATACCAGGCCGCCTGCAAATTGTTGTCGTAATTGTGAATGGAACTGCCCGCCGAAAAGGCGGTCAGCGATTGCACGTCGGGAGATTCCTCCAGATCGTGTCCATATCGATAAGTCAAAGATAGTTCGTTGTGCACATTGAACCGGTGATCGAGCCTGCCCGAAGCCAGATACTCGCGCGTATTGTAGGGGAAGACTCCGCCGTCGGTCTCGAACTGATTCAACAGAAACGCATTCACGGGGCTGGTGAGTGGATTGATCGTCAGAACCCCATTCAGAATCGCAGCGCACTCTGCTGCCGGTACATTGGTCGTTGGGTTCGGAGCCGGCAGACCCAATTGCGCCGCCACTGCTGCGCCCACTGGACCACTGAGGCAAGGAACAGAATTTCCTCCCGTCAGTGTCCCAAGGACCGCGCCCTGCCCAGGCGTGGGACGAAAAACGTTGGTATCGGTGAGGATCGGAACCGCGTTCTGGGCGTTCTGCCGCAAGCCCTCGAATGCTGCAAACAGAAAAGTCTTGTCTTTCTTAAGCGGAAAGCCCAACGTGCCGCCGTATTGCTGGCGGCTCAAAGAATCTTTGATGGGCAGACCCTGACTATCGGGACTTGCAGGATCGAACGTGGCGCCCACAGGCAAAGCCTGGCTGAAGGCAAACGGATCGCGGGCATCCATCGCGTCGTTGCGGAAATAGCCGTATAGCGTGCCATGAACATTGTTGGTGCCGGACTTGGTCACTATATTGACGGAACCGCCTGTGGCCGCCCCAAGGTCGGCGGAGTAGTTGCTGCGGTTGATCTGGAATTCCTGTACTGCATCCTGGCTCACCGTCAAGCGCACCCCCCCGGTATCGTCCCCTGTTTCACCTCCGTCCACTGTGATGCTGTTTCCTCTGCCATTGCTCCCATAGAAAGAAAGTCCGCTTTGCGGGGTCTGCTTAACTCTGTAGTCCTGATCACCGGTCAAGCGGGTCGAGTCTGATACGCCCGGAGCAAGCAAAGTGAAAGTAAGATAGTCGCGCCGATCAATGGGCAGATCCGCGATGTACTGTTGGCTGATTCGGTCAGCCTGGCTGCCTCGTTCGGTCTCCACCGTTGGTGGCTCCGACATTACCTCGATCACGCTACCCACCGCCGACGGCTTCATGCTGAAGTCCGAAATGACAGTTTGGCCAATTGCCACCGTGACATTCCTGCGAACCTGGGTGGCAAACCCGGAATTGGACGCGCTGACCGAATACGTGGACGGCGACAACCCCGTTATGCGGTAGCGTCCGGTGCTGTCGGTGACCACCTCGCGTTTCAGGTTTGTCTGCATATCGACCGCGGTGACAGTTACCCTGGGCATCACAGCGCCGGAAGAGTCGGCCACCATTCCGCTGATTTCTCCCGAAGAACCTACCCCCTGCGCCATGGCGGATTCAGCCATAAACAGCAGGCACGCAAACACAACCACGACTGGCTTCATAGGAGTCTCCTTTATCGGTCACGTAGCCACATCGCCGAAGTGATTTCGAGTGTGTCCATATTCCCGAACTCTTCTGAGGGCCCCAACGGGTCCGGGTCTCTCCCGGTACCGTAACGGTGATTTAGCTGCTGGCCTTTGGTCGATTCAGGGTGCGCACTGCGAGGGAACGAGCCTCCATCGATCTTCTTCTTTCCTCTCAAACACCGGAATCCGTCGAATACTTGGGGATTTGCCGAGCCCACATCCCACAAGGCAAGCTCGAATTGTGATAGCAAATATCACATAATAGTTACTAACGTCAAGAACGAAGCACATGGAGGGGACAGCTTCGCCAAGCCAGTCGATCCCGTCGTCGGCGAAGCCGTCACGGCGTGGGAGCAGGGTGCACCCCTAAGGGGTGTAGCGGCCCTCTGCCAGAAGTCTCCGGGCAATGTTTCGTCGCGAGGTAATCGCGTCGATTGGATCGTGTTCCGCGAAGTTTTGCAGACTTGCCGCGTCTTGTTGTAAGGCGCTCTTGCTCGAGCACGCCCCAATGACATTGCGGGCGGAGCATGCGATGCGATTCATGGCATCCCGCAAAAACACGGCACACATGTCTCCGGCGGTAGCTCCCTTCCCGGACGCAGTTAGCTTACGGCTGCGCAGCAGGCTCGATTCCATCGCGAATGTTTCCATGACGATGTCCGAGATATTCATCAGTACTTCCTGCTGTTGTTCCAATTCGCCGGCGTATCTCTGATACGCGATCCCAATCGTAAACAGGGCAATCTTCTTCGCGTTGCTTACAAGGCGCGTCTCTTCGTCGCCGGTTGCTGTATCGGCCATGCTTTTGCCGGTTCCCTTCAGTACGGCCTGAACGGCGGGGAAAAGTGCCAACTGCCCGCGGGCCGCTCGCTTCAGCAGCATGCCCGTAATCAGCAACCGGTTGATCTCGTTCGTGCCCTCGAAGATGCGATTGATTCGTGCATCGCGGTACGCCGCCTCGACCGCATAGTCCTGATGGTAGCCGTAGCCGCCATGGATCTGCACACCTTCATCGACAACGTAGTCCAGCATTTCGGAGGCATAGACCTTGATCATCGAGCATTCGGCGGCGTATTCCTCGACCGCCTTGAGTTCGCGGTTTGATTTCGACTCATCACGCGCGGACTGCTGAAGTTGGCTTTCGATGAGGCCGACGACCCTCCACACCATCGATTCGACCGCATACGTGCGAATCGCCATCTCAGCGAGTTTGTGCTGAATCGCGCCGAATTCAGCGATAGGTGAACCGAAGGCCCTCCGCTCCTTTGCATATTTCAGGCAGATGGCAATCACCTTCTTTGCTCCGCCTAGAGCGCCCACACCAAGCTTCAGCCGCCCGATATTAAGGATGTTGAAAGCAATGACGTGCCCACGCCCGATCTCGCCCAGAAGATTTTCCACGGGAACCCGGACGTTGTCGAAGTACACAGCCGTGGTCGAGCTGCCCTTCATCCCCATCTTGTGCTCTTCCGCGCCGCTGCTGACGCCGGCAAAGCTGCGCTCCACCAGGAAGGCGGTGAACTTCTCGCCTCCCACTTTCGCGAACACCGTAAACAAATCGGCTGCGCCGCCGTTGGTGATCCACATCTTTTGTCCGTTGAGGACGTAATATTTGCCGTCCGGACTCAGATCGGCCCGGGTGCGCACCGCGAGAGCATCGGAACCGGCCAGAGGCTCGGTCAGCGCATAAGCAGCCAGCAACTCGGCATTCGCGAGCCGGGGAAGATATTTTTGCTTCTGTTCTTCGGTGCCAAAGAAAAGAATGGGCAGGGTGCCAATTCCTGTGTGCGCTGAATGCCATGATCCGTAGGAGACGTCTTTGGCCAGATGCTCGCTCGCGATCATGACCGAGGCCAGGTCCATTTCCATTCCGCCGAATCGTTCGGGAATCGGTATGGCCGTCAACCCCAATTCCGCAGACTTGCGCAACACGCGTAGCGCAACCGCGGGCTCATACGTACGGATCGCCTCGAGGTTAGGTTCGACTTCATTGGCCCAGAATTGGTCGACCGTGCGGGCGATCGCGAGGTGTTCTTCGGTCAGGTCTTCCACCGTGAAGATCTCGTCAGGCGGGCGATCTTCGACTAGAAACGCTCCACCACGTGCTTGAAGAGGACTTGCCGCAACCGTTGTCATGATATTTCCTCACCCAGGTATGTTTCGGTGTTTCCATCGAGTGCAAACGCTTTTTCGATGAGCCCACGTCCCGCCCCCATACGGCAAGTTGAAGATTTCGTCTTGCGCGAACCGCAGAGAACCCGAACAAATTGTGTTAGTCTATATCAGATATTAGTCGCTAACGTCAACTGGGGATCCGAGAAAAAAGAACTGCGGCGTTGCAAATTCTGCGGGAGGATGCCTGCTCGCATTTTGTTAGTATCGATCTCGGATTTCCGGAAGAGTAATCGTTAGCACATCCGCAATACTAAGAGGAGAAGAATATGCCCCGTGTTCAGGTTGCCCCTGCCCACAGAACTCGGAACCACAGAAACGTCATGAGGCGAGCCGCGCCTGCGCCGGTCCAGGAAATTGCCGGCCTGCGCGAGCGAAAAAAGGCGCGATTGCGCCAACAGATCATTGAGACTGCCATCCGACTGTTCCGCAAACAGGGGTATGAGAAGACCCGGGTGGACGACATCGTAAAAATTCTGGAAATCAGCCAACCGACTTTCTTCCGCTATTTTCCGAGTAAAGACGCGGTTCTGCGGGATGTCGGCCAGCGGGGATTCGAATGCATCGCCGAGCGTCTCAAATCCGAACTGTCAACCAAGGCCAGCACGGCAGAACGCCTGCGTCGTCTCTATCACTCCATGGCTAGCGAGGCCGAAAGCGATCGCCCGCTTTGGCAGGCGGTCGTGCTCTCCGGCGCAATGGATGCGGTGCGCTCTCCGGAGGTGCGTGGCGCCGAGTGTATTGTGGCGGGACTGTTGCGCGAGATTCTGGCACAGGGCCAGAAACGGGGCGAGATCACGGGCGCATTTCCGGTGGTTCATCTGGCGGAATTCATGGAAGCCCTGTATCACACGGTTGTCCGCCAGTGGACCGTCGACCTCACCGGACCGCACAAATTAACTGAACGGGTTGATAGCGCGGTGGAATTCTTCTTGCGCGGCGTTAAGCCGTAAGCCTGGCGTTTGAAACAGATTCGGTTTTTAGTTTATCGGGCGAAATTCATGAAAGCCGCAATCCTGCGCGAGTTCAAGACTCCGCTGTCGATCGAGGAGGTCGCTCATCCGGTTCCCGCAGACGATGAAGTCTTGATTCAAGTGGAGGCGTGTGGCGCCTGCCACTCCGACGTGCACGTCGCCGATGGGGACTGGACGCAGTTCGCCCGGATCGTCAAGCGACCTCTCATCCTTGGTCATGAAATCGCCGGGCGCATCGTCGAGGCCGGCAATGCGGTAAGCGATCTTCGCGTCGGCGACCGAGTGGGTGTGCCATGGATCCATTGGAGTTGCGGCGAGTGCCAATTCTGCAGCGCTGGAAATGAGAACCTGTGTCCCCGCCAGAAAATCACGGGCGTAACTGTGGATGGCGGATATGCGGAGTTCGTAAAGGCGCCAGCCACTCACGCGCTGAAAATTCCCGACAGCCTTTCTTCCCTTGAAGCTGCACCGCTCTTTTGTGCCGGACTTACAGTTTATCGAGCGCTTAAACAGGGGGGATCGTTGGAAAATCGCCGTCTTGCGGTTTTCGGAATCGGCGGACTAGGACATCTCGCAGTGCAAATCGGAAAAGTCTTCGGCGCGGATGTGACGGCAATCGATGTTTCAGATGACAAGCTGAAACTTGCCGAAGAATTGGGTGCAGCCACCGGGCTCAATTCTCGAACCACGGATGTCGTCAAGGAATTGCGGCGCGACGGCGGAGCGCACGTATGTCTGGTCAGCGCGGCATCCAAGGCTGCGTACGAAACGGCTTTCCGCTGCCTGCGGCCTACCGGCACCCTCCTCATGGTAGGGCTCCCCGCGGAGAATATTTGTTTCCCCCCGATTTTGATGGCCGCCGGCGAAATCCGAATCCAGGCGTCCACCGTCGGCACCCGACAGGATCTGCGAGAAGTGCTTTCGCTGGCGGCTGCCGGAAGGCTACACTGCCAGGCGACTGCCCGTCCGCTTTCCGAAGTGAACCAAGTGCTGGACGAGTTGCGCCAGGGTCGAGCCAGCGGACGGATTGTCCTTAGTCCCAGGTGACATCAGCCAAATATCAGCAGAATCCAGTCCCCGCGTGATCCTTCCCAGTGAGATGCAGATACATTGCTTTCGCTCAGATCCGGTCGCTTTCGCAGCGCCAACGTCTGAAAAGTGGCACAGGGAGGCTGGGCTCATTACGCTATACTGCGTTCATGCTTTCGTTAAACTCAGGAGTTAGTGCGTGACGCAGATCAGTTCCATAAGACCCGCTGCAGACGGACGTGGAATGATCAGCGCCGATGATGAGCGAAAGCCGTGGCTTACGGTGGTTGTGGGGATCGAACAAGGGTCCATCGAGAGAGGTTTCGCTACCGTCAAGGCCTATACTCGTCCACGGCTGCTGCAGGCCATAGCGCAGGTCGTTCTCGCTTGCGATGAAGTGAATTGCCCCGGTTTGGGCTTTGTCCGCGCTCAAATTCCATAGCGGTGTTCTTCATCAATTCCGATGGGAGCCTTACTGCAGTCGACGGTTCGCCCTTCCCCTCAGGCGGGAGCGACCCTGTGAGCTTGGGGCTTAACGGCAATATCCTTACAGTGGTCAATAAGGATCAGGATCCCGCTCAGAATGACAACTTGGTTCTGCCGAACTCAGGCGCTCATAGCCTCTCGTGGGTCCGTCGTGTTCGGAGCGGATTTTCTAGGTGGGCTGCTGCAATCGTTCCGGCTCGATGAAGATGGCCGTTTGCGTCAAAATCCGCCCCAAGCGCTGCCGGATTCCGTCTTTACCGGACAGACCGCCCCGCATGGGCCGCTGGGAATGCGAACCCATCCGAATCTGCCCATCCTCTATGTAGACATCACGCTGATCAGCGAAATAGCGGTTTATACCTACGACCAAAGAGGAAAACTCTCGTTCGTGCGAAACCGTGGCAGACTTGGGAGCCGCTCCTTGCTGGGCCGTCGTTAACCACGCGGGAACGCGGCTTTACGCCACCAATACTGGCGATAATTCCATCGAGGTTTACGACTTGACGGATCCGTTTAATCCTGTGGACATTCAGCATTTCGTCATGGAGGGCACAACGGGTGCCCTCTGTATCGAACGTTGCACAACGCCATCCGCCTCACATCTTCTGTCGGGTTGGTGGCATCGCGATGATTCGAGCGGCCTGACAGGCACCTTTATGCCAAGTTTTTGTCAGTCAGTGACCCAGAGAGTTTTTGAAGATGTTCTCAATGTGCACCGAGTCGACTTCGCCGGACTGGTTGTAAAGAGCTTCGCCACGCGCATTCAACACCGCGACGTGCGGGATGTAGCCCTTGTAGTACTGTTTGACCAGCTTTTGCTGCTCGGGCGAACGCGGAACATCCAAGTCGATTACGACAAAATGCACCAGCGCGCGATACTTGTTATAGAGATCAACGGTGCGCCGCGCCTGCTTTTTGGAATTGAAGCATCCTTCTCCGTAGATGATGACGTAGTTGGGCTTGCCAGGCATGAATCCTGACTCCGCGTCATCTCCTGTGATCAACGGGCCATCGAGGCTGTCACTGGTGTAATCGAGCTTCGAATTGAGCTTCAGGTTATCAATAGCAAACGTTAGCGGGCTCAACAACAACAGAAACAGACACAATACTGTTTTCTTCATCCTCACTTCTCCAGTTTAAGTTGGAACGATTGTTCCTCGATCTTGGACTTATCCGCGAAGAGAACGAGTGCTTCGTCGGCAGTTTCTCGAAACGAAGGTTTGCCAGCCTTGTGCTCCGCGGGAAGGTATCCTGCTCCGAAATAGAGTTTGCCGTCTGGGGTGACGAACGAAGTGAGCGGAAGTCCGCTCGGGAGGTTTAGCACGGCTTGGGCTTGTTCAAGCTCGGCAACCAACTCGGGCGACGCATCGAAATCGACTTTGACGGCGATGAAGTGTTGATTGATGTAGTCAGCGGTCCCGGCGTCCGTGTACGTGTCGCGGTCCATGAGGCTGCACCACGGACACCACACCGCTCCTACATCCAATAGGACCGGGCGGTCGAGTTCTCTTGCCCGCTTGAAGGCGTCTGAACCCCAAGGAAACCAATCTACAGGCTGATTCGCCGCCCGTTGGAGATACGCCGCCTTCGCCCCTGCAAGATGATTCGATTTCGTGTGTGCCACCGCTGAGGAGGCCAAGCAAAGGCTCACAGCGACCATTAGCGGAATTCGCGCTCGCATGTGCAATGGGATTCGGCGAGGTCGACAAAGTTTCATGAGCAGCCGGACTGTCGAATCTTGAGCACAAGCGTAACGTTCGCCCTCCCACGAAATCACATGGACGATGACAACGGAAACGTTGTGCAAGACCGGTTTCACGCTTGGCGCTGCTTGTACTTTGCCTTGGTGCAGTCGCAAGCGCCAGAGAATGAACTGGGGTTTCTGCTGGGAGCTACGGTTACTCGTGGGCTTCAAACGCTCGGCCCAACCCCAACGAGACTCAACATCGGATCAGGAATCACGTTCCAGATGAGATACGCTCGGCAACTGAGCAGCAATCGCATCGAGAGTTTCTATTTCGAGGTGCCTGCGATTGCAGTGCCGCTTCAGGACATCAAAGCTTCGGTCGGTGCTGTCCCGCGTAAGGGATCGTCGCGAAGCCCCCACAATTCGGGGCCTGTAACTTTCTACCGGCCGGGGCATCCCACTCGTAGGCCTGAGTAAGTTCGTCACATTCAACAAAAATAGGAGATCGCTAATGAAGAAAATACTCTGCAAGATCATGATGATGTGTCTTTTGGCAGTTCCGCTCACCGCCTTCGCCCAATCTGGCGACAACATGAAGCAGAATCAGTCGCAAGATCAAATGAAGCAGGACCAGATGAAGCACGACGACAACACGAAGAACGATCAGATGAAGAACGACAAGAAGGCAAGCAAGAAGAAAGACAAGATGAAGAAAGACAGCATGAAGAAAGACGACAATATGAAACACGACGACACAATGAAGCACGACGACAGCATGAAGCAGAACTAGCCGCTCCAGCCAGGTCGCGAGTTTCGGGTAGCCGTAGGTTGCTCGCCGAGCTACTACGGCTACTCAAGAAACGGACTCTTGATCGCCAGAATGGGAGGCAGATCCTCAAGCGCCAAGGCGTTTCTCTGGGCTTAGCCGTTTTCGACGCGCGCCTTCATATCCCAATACCCCGTATCGATGAGTCTGCTTGGGGCTGCGGAGTGTGTGGACGTTTCCGGTCTTAGCTTCACATGGCGCACGAACTTGCCGGTGCCTTGCAACAAGAGGGCCGGATCCGGCAGCGCTGCGCCGTGAAAAAAACCTACGTTTACGAGCGAAGTGAATATATTGACGTAGCCAAGGACTGGACAGCCGTCATGCAAGAGCTCTCGGACTTCGTCCTCCGCATTTTCGCATCACCTCGAACCACTGATGCGCGATGGCTCCCAATTCACCTGCACGTTCTGTCATCCACGCATCGATGGCAGGATCGAGATCGACAGGGCCGTTGAATCGCAGCAATTCCGTTTTCACCGTCGTTCTACTTTCTGCTTTCGAGATCGTGGTAACGTAGCACACTTATATCCATCGCTTTCTTCGATCGATAACTGAAGGGCGTGCCAGAATAGGTTGATTTCTTGACAACCGGCACTATTCTGAGTTCTGATCAGGTCCCTCGGAACCTGCGACGTCGTCGAGGGTGCCATCTTCGAACTGGGCGATCGCGTCGGCATCCAGATATTTTTTCAGGCAGCGCACGCAAGGTACATAGCCTTCCTTCTCGGCTTCGCGTGCAGAAATCGTTCGCAGATTCGACTTTTCGTGAATGAACGGGCATCCGGCGACATGGAAGGTTTTTCCGCTTTCTGCTACGACGACTATCATGTCTGGGGGGACGTGAGTGGATGATCGAGCGTGTTCTGAGCGCAAACCGGGCCGGCGAAAAACCGAGGATCGAGCGACCTCGAAGCTGCCAGCTACCAGAACTGCGGCTGCCGCCGCAACCATCCAGCCGAAAAAGCTTCTCCGGCCGATCGGAATGTTGCCCTCCAGCCTCTGATGTAGCCGACGACTGAATCCCAGATCCACATGAACGTCAGGTGCCACTGCAAAGCACCTCCGAGCCATCCGCCGATAGCCAGGGACTTGGGCCAATCGAGCAAATCTTTCTGAGGGATCTTCGCGCCGAAGCTGGGAAACGCGCGAAAGATCTGCAGGCCGCTTCCTGCCATGACGAACAGTGAAACCGCATTGACCCAATGGCATAAGCGCACGATGAGCGGGTGCTCGTACACAGCCTCGCTGACTTCGCCAGTCTTTGTATTCTCGATCGCGATTGTCTGAGTCGACATGTCGATCTGTCCCGTCTCTAGAGTCCGTAGAACTTCGAGTAGCCCCGATCCTCCCAGTAGCCAACTCGTTCGAGCACGTTCGTCACTTTTAGGTCAGTCAGATATTTCGGCTGCTTATAGCCAACCTTCGTGGGAATGTTCAGTCTAACGGGAGCTCCATGCTCGCGGGTCAACGGCTGGTCATACATCTCGTAGCAGAGCAGGGTTTGGGGATGCAGTGCAGTCGCCATATCGATTGATTCGTAGTAGTCGTCGGCACACTCGACATATACAAAGCGAGCAGTGAGATCAGCACCGATCGCTTTCAGGAAATCGGAAAGCCGCGCACCACCGAAACGTCCGATGACATCCCAGCCCTCTACGCAAACGTGCCTGGTGTTCTGCCGGAATCGCGGAAGGGCCTGAAGTTGCGCCAGCGTGTAATCTCCGGGTCTTTGAACCGCTCCGGTTACGGTCAGCGTCCAGCGGTCGAAATCGACGCCCGGGTCATCGACATCGTAGTCATTGATGGGGAACTTGTTGAATGGCGTGAGTTCTGGGTCGGTAAAAGTGGTGGCAAGATGACCCGAGCGAAACAGTTCCTTCGAAGTCCAATCGCTGAATCCGAGACCCGCTTTGAGCAGCGGTTCCTGGAGCTTAGGGATGGCAAATGCACCCAAGGCTACGACCGGAGCTAATTTCAGCAGCTCTCGCCGACTTTTGCTCTTGAACTTGCTCTTGTCGATGCGGGACGTCATGAAGTCGGCTCCTCGCACAGTATGATTCGCAACCGCCGCAAAGGTTACAGATGCTTGGCGACGACTCTGCTTAGGTGTCCGAGGGTGGCGTTGGTCTTTCGAACTGGCCCAATTCATGTCGCTGCGGGCGCTTTAGCGAACTCACAAAACACCCGTTCGGCCGACTGAGTATCACGCGGGTCGAATGCCTCGAACATCTTCCACAACACGTCGCAGAATCTCCGCTACACTCCAGGCCAGTGCTATACAGCCACAAGGGGGATCGCCATCAAAGATTTCCGAAATTCTGCCCCACATGGCCGGCAACATGTTCCGCAAGCGCGCCGCGCCTAATCGCCTCGGTATATCTGAACAGGACGATGCCTTAATGCATGATCCTTCACCAAGGCTACGGCATCGCCTGTTCGAGAGAATCCAGAAACAGCCGCCCGCTCGAAAAGGCAGCAACCATCTCCGCATGAGCGGCGGCAACCAGCGCACCCCGGCGGGAGTCCGCAAACTTGCGTTGAGGGCGCAGTTCTACCTTGCCGTAAGCTCCGTCAGAGCTGGCCATCAGTGCCGCATTGGAAATACCGAGCTGCAGGTGCGGTACGTTCATTAGTCCAACCCACTCACCCATATGACGATGGCACAGTGCTAAGTCGCTCGCAGTGTAGTCGAACTTTTCCAGCGCGGACCGCTTCGAGCCCCACTCAATTGAGCCGGGCCGCAACATCATTGCGAAAGCCTGATGATGCCGCACCCAATGATGCGGCTCTGTGACCGAGTCGGGTGGAACGAATTCAACTCTCATTCTTTTGCTCCATGCCCTCGTGTGGTGGATATTATCTACAGTCACCCGCGAAGAATGGGAGCTCCAAACGGGGCACCCGTGGCTCCGCCATCCACCATCAGCTCAACCGCATTGACGTATGAGGAATCATCCGAGGCCAGGAAGAGCACAGCCTTGGCAAGTTCTTCGGGCTCGCCCCAACGGCCCAGCGGAATGACAGACGAGAAGAACTTCGCCTGCTTGGCGGACTCGTCTGCAGATATAGAGGCGCGGGGCCCGCGCTTCCAGATGGGAGTCTTCGTCGCGCCGGGTGCGACGACGTTCACGCGAATGTTGCGCGGTGCAAAATCGGCGGCGATGGAACGCGCCATCGAGACGAGGCCGCCCTTCGTGGCTGCATATGCGGCGACGCCAGGTTGGCCGAGATAGTTATGTACCGACCCATTAAAGATGATGCTGCCGTTGTCGTTCAGCAGAGGGGCCGCTGAATTCACGGTAAAGAAAGCGCCATTCAGGTTGGTGTGGATCACGTTCTCAAACGTGGCCTCGTCAGTCGAGCCGGTAGGAGTCCGGCC